>LQAJ01000020.1_pt1 | contig 164063 bp, 187 predicted proteins | sample 1535811 | NCBI WGS metagenome assembly LQAJ01 (sample SAMN04331587, study PRJNA305678) | bioreactor metagenome | isolation source: bioreactor_6 inoculated with Wadden Sea sediment 2nd replicate of a... | place: Germany: Wadden Sea, Janssand Flat | reverse complement strand
GCGCCTGCCGAGTTCAACTGCGGATAAACTGGACGCCTGTTTTATTGGTGTTCCATTTGATTTGGGAACATCTTATCGTGTGGGGACTCGGTTTGGCCCCGTCAGATACGATCTGAATCTCCACCCATTCGACCCTACAATATGGCAACGGCAGCAGCTCCATTTGATACATTGGCAGTTGCAGATATCGGTGATGTAAACATTAATCCTTATAATTTGGAAAAATCCATCCAAACGATTGAGAAGACGTTTGACGATATATTGGTTCATAAGTGTATTCCTTTATCGATGGGAGGGGATCATACGATTACACTTCCTATTTTAAGAGCGATGAAGAAAAAACATGGCCCGGTCGGGCTAATCCATGTTGATGCGCATTCTGACATAAACGATTTGATGAGCGGAGAACGGATCGCCCATGGAACAACTTTTAAACGTGCCTTTGATGAAAAATTAATCGCACCAGAAAGGGTCGCACAAATAGGGCTTCGGGGGACAGGCTACACCGCAAATGATTTTGATTGGTCACGAAAAGCTGGCTTCAGAGTGGTTCAAGCCGAAGAGTGCTGGCATAAATCCTTATCTCCGCTAATGGAAGAAGTTAGGCAACAGATGGGAAAGGGGCCTGTATACCTCTCTTTCGATATCGATGCTTTGGATCCTCCGCTGGCACCAGGAACAGGGACACTGGAAATAGGTGGACTTACGACGATTCAGGCCATGGAGATTATACGCGGTTGCCGTGGGCTCAACATCATTGGCTGTGACTTGGTGGAAGTTTCACCACCCTACGATTCGACAGGGACAACTGCTTCTATTGCTGCAGGTTTACTTTTTGAAATGTTGTGCGTTCTTCCTGGAGTTAATTAATTTGTTATATCGATACAATTTTCCGTCGGTCGGAAGTTATTGTATAATATTTTTAACTAGTGCTCGTCCGAAAATGGTACCGTTGAACGAAATCTACATCAAGAGAATAATTTTATCCTCGGAATATCAGTCATATGCTTAGGTAAAAAACATTCTCTCACCCCGATTTCGGGAAAATTTGCCAATTTCTGGATAATCACTGACAAAAAAAGGAGTAAAACTGTGAAAAGGTCTTCGTTTTTTTTATTTGTCGTGATCATTGCGATTTATCTGGCTACCGGGATTGCAACAGCAGCGGATTATAACCTAAAATTGCAAACCTACTATCCGCCGACAATGCTCAGTGGTGTAAAAAACATGGCTAAAAACATTCAAACAATGAGTAACGACCGCATTAAAATAACTGTGTTCTCGGGAGGCGAGCTTGTTTCATCTCCTGATATGCTTAAAGCCGTAAAAAGCGGTATGGTTGATATGGCAGTCGGAGTTGGCTTTTATTTTAGCGAGATTAAGCTGGGTGATATTGAATCCGGAATGCCCATGTCATGGCTGAACGGCGCTGAAGCTGAGATCATTTTCGATAAACTTGGGTTGCGTGATATCATCGCTAACGAATATGAAAAGGCTGGGGTTCATTACGTCTCTGAACTTTACGCAGCACCATATCACATCACTACCAAAAATTCCGCATCAAGTATTGATGATTTGTCAAAAATGAAAATCAGGTCCGGTGGCGGAGCTGCAAAAATGCTCAACAAATTGGGCATTGCAACAGTCAGTATGCCTCCGGAGGATATGTACCTTGCACTTTCAACTGGACAGATTGATGGTGTTCTATACGGCGGGGCTTTTGAGTACAAGACAATGAAATTTATCGAAGTCGCAAAATATTACAACACCACCCCGGTAGTGAATCCTTTGGTGGATAATTTTATCATCAATCAGAAAACTTGGGAAAAGCTGCCTGCAGACCTAAAAGCGATTATCACTTCCGCTGCCCGGCAGGCTCGCTGGGACTACTACAACGGGATAATGGGGGCTGAATACGAGATCCGCGCTTCAGATTATGCCGGTAAACTGAATAGCTTTTCGGCTGACGATGTGGCTAAAATGACACAGGCGGCTGAAGGAGTTTGGGATGAAGAAGGAAAAAAATCTCCGGAAGCAGCCAAAGCCGTTGAGTTGATTAAAAAACTAAACACAATGATGGGACGTTTGAAATAGCACAATTCGAAAACAATACTGACATGGCAGATCCGGGTTTGGCATGGATCTGCCATGTTAAGTCTTGACTTCTCTCGCCGATTTTTGAACAAGTAGATAGGAAAGAAACATGAAATTACAAAAATTTTTAAGTCGGGCTGTACATCTTTCGGATAAAATTAGTCGGTGGACGGGTAACTTCTTGGCATTGTTGATATTGGTCATGATTGGTATTGTCATCTATGAAATTACAGCTCGCTATCTTTTCAATAGTCCTACGAATTGGGCGCTTGAATTATCTACGATGATTTTCGGTACATATATGATAGGTGGCGGTGCCTTTGCATTACTCAAAAAAGCACATGTTGCAATGGATATATTTTATACCCGCTGGTCAAACCGGACGAGAGCTGTTGTGGATTGTATTACCTATCCGGTGGCCATGTTTTTGTTCGGACTAATATTATGGAAATCTTGGGTATACGGAATGGAATCCTTTCAAATGAATGAACATGCCACAACGGTTTGGAGTCCACCGCTTTATCATTGGAAAATGACAGTGCCTTTGGGTGTTTTACTACTGATGCTGCAGCAATTTGCAGACTTCATTCGTAATTTTGTCTTGGCGGCCACCGGAGAGGAATTGTCATGAACGTATATCACATTACTGGAATTATGTTTATCAGTATGTTGTCTTTAATGGTAACAGGACTGCCCATCAGTTTCTGTCTGGGGGCAGTCGGAGCCATTTCTGGGCTGTTTCTTTGGGGGACTGTATCATTAGATATCGTTTATTTCGCTGTAATGAATGTAATGAATAATTTTGTGCTTATTGCAGTCCCTTTATTCATTTTCATGGGTTATATTCTACAGGAAGCCGGTATTGCAGACGACCTTTTTGATACAGTTTCAAAATGGTCCGGCCGGATTAGAGGAGCATTGGGGATAGGAACAGTCGGAATATGCGCCATCATGGCTGCTATGGTGGGGATCAGCGGTGCGGCAACCATAGCAATGGGTTTTATCGCCGTTCCTGCCATGCTGGATCGAAATTATGACAAAAAAATTGCCATTGGCTTGGTCCAGGCGGGTGGCGCACTTGGATTTCTCATTCCCCCGAGCATGATGATGATCATGTATGCTTTCCTATCTGGTGAATCTGTGGGCCGTTTGTTTGCCGGCGGAATAGTGCCGGGTTTTATCCTGGCATTGGCCTATATGTTATACATTGGTCTCCGCTGTCATTTTCAGCCTCACATAGGGCCTGCTTTGCCCGAAGAGGAACAGGTTGGATGGGGTGAAAAGTTTAGATCGCTGACGGTATTGATCATGCCCGGCCTGCTGATCTTTTTCGTGCTGGGTTGTATTTTTCTGGGGGTAACCTCACCCACTGAGGCAGCAGCGGTCGGGGCCTTAGGTGCCTTGATTTGTGCTGCCATACGTAAAAAACTTAATTTTGATGTTATTTTACGATCTGCCCAGAAAACTCTGAGTTTGTCGTCTTTTACTGCATATATTTATTGTGGGTGCAGTTATTTTCAGTAAGGTTTATACCGGCCTTGGTGCCACTGCAATGATCAAGTCCGTGATATCCGGCCTTGATATGAGTCCCTGGATTCTTCTCATTTTAATGCAGTTGAGTTTTTTTGTCCTAGGTATGTTCCTTGATGATATCGCTATTATGTTTTTATGCATGCCGATCTATATTCCCATTATTAAAGTGCTTGGGTTCGATCCGATCTGGTTTGCTATACTCTATGTCGTGAACATGCAGATGGCCTTTATAACACCACCATACGGTGTGAATCTCTTTTACATGAAAGCTGTCGCCCCTGAAGGTGTATCCATGGGGGATATTTATCAATCGGTCATTCCTTTTATCATGATCCAAGCAATCGTTTTGGTTTTGCTAATGATGTTTCCGCAACTTATTCTCTGGCTGCCGTCTATGATTATGGGGTGATACCGGTTTTTTTAGAATTAATCAAGAATTGAGATAAGATCAAATCACGGAGATCACAATGAGTGGAAAAATGAGCAAAAATCAATTGACACAGCTACGATAAAAATATTTGGCCAACGATTTAGCAACCGGTCACCCTTAATGCTCATTCCCCGATTGGCTAAATTTCAAATGACCATTTTTGGTTCAATTTACCTGACCATCGACACCAATGAAGACATTTCCTATCGTATTTCGAAATTTTCCATCATAGCTACCAGCAAGTTGTTTTGCCGTAAAAAACCTATCTTGCAACGACCTGATTACGGCCGCTTCGTTTTGCAGCATACAGGGCATCATCCGCTCTTTTGATGAAATCAATATCGGTTTCCCCTTTCCTGTGAACGGTAACCCCGAAACTGCATGTCACTTTTTTACCGATGCCAAAATCATATTCACCGATCATTGTGCAAAGTTTTTCGGCAAGATAGCGGGCATTCTTTTGGTCTGAATCGAAAAGAAGAATGGCAAACTCTTCTCCGCCCCAGCGGGCCAGGATATCTGATTTTCGAATCTGACAACTTAAAAGTTCTGACAAGGTTTTCAGTACAACATCTCCGGTCAGATGGCCCAGAACATCATTGATATGCTTAAAATAATCAATATCAAGAAGGATCAGTGCAAGGTAGCAGTTTTGCCGTTCTTTGAGAAGGATTCCGTATGCCATCTGCTTATTGAAATGCTGCCGGTTATACAATTGAGTGAGGTTGTCCGTGGTCGCAAGCTTATGGAGATTTTTGTTCGTGATTTCCAGTTCTCTGCGTTTTTTTTCCAGTTCCGAAACAAGGGGGGCTGCGGTCATTTTTATGGCCAACCCGCCCAGAAAGAAAAGAACAAATGCTCCAAGATAGGTAAGCAAAGCAGTTTTTAAAAATGGGAGCCGAAGGTCATTGAGAAAAATTTTTGCAACAATTCCCATCCGGACAGACGGGGCATAGGTATAGGAGCATAAAATTAAATTTCCCATGTGATCCACAGTTTTGAGGACATCGGTCTTTCCTTCCAATGCGTGACCCATGGGTTTTCCTTGGATTTTTTTGATATGGAACCGGCGTATGAATCAGTTTTTCTATCCCCACGTAAAAATGGACGAAATTATCTTTTTTTTCTGCAATATAAAAATTTAAAACCGGACTATTTTTTCCTTTTTTCCTGCCGGTTCTGTGAGATCCGGATAATTTTGAAAAAAAGATTTCCAGCTCGTGGGCGTGGCTCTGACCGGGTTCGAAATCCCAGTCTTTTTTTATGCTCGCAGGTCGTTTCATGAAAAGCTTCAATAAATCTTGCCTGTTTTTTTACTACTTCAAGTAGGCGTTCTTTTTGTTCTTCCACAGCCGTATGGTAAAGGAACGAGACAGATCCGGCTGTTGTTAAAAAAACAACAACCCCCATAACAAAGATTGACATGGCAAAAACTTTGTTGGAATCAGTCATGAACCCGTCCTTTTTCCAAAACTAAATTTTTTAAAGATATCTGGGCGAATATCTGTTTGCGAATTCCAATTTCCGAGCTTTTTCTGACGACTGGAAATCACGTATAAAACCTTCCGTGAGAAGACTTTGCGCAGCTGCTCAACCGATTTAAATTCGTTCACATAAATAGCTTCGTACTTTACACTGTGCCAGAGGCGTTCGATGAAGATATTGTCCATGGCCCGGCCCCTACCGTCCATGCTGATTTTGATCTCCTTATCTTTCAGAATGTCTGTAAACTCATGGCTTGTGTTTTGGACGTCTTGATCTGTAATAAATATCTGGGGAGATCCATGATATAGCAGAGCCCTTTCAAGGGCGGATGCACAGAATTCACTGTCTATGGAGTGAATCCCCACTTTACGCATCAATCGCTGAAACCGCTTGCGGTTGATTTTATATCCTCTACATCTCAAAACTTTGCGCATTTGAAGGGTGCCATAGAAAGGATCGGTGTGCTCTCAAGGTCAATACAGCTCATAATCTCGAGATTTTCAGGGGTCTCCTGTTCGGTGCGGCCTTCACGGTAATAGCTGGAACGAGGAAGCCCGGTCAGTTCACATTGCCGCTCAATACTCAAATCAGTGCGTTTTGTTTGAAAACGCTGCTTTTCCTCTCTAATGGCCATCAAAGATCGCTGTCTGACAAGGGCTTTGTCGCATTTTTTGATTAACTGTTCTATCAATTCCGGTTCTTTTCAGCTTCCGGGGTAGCGCCTTGACAGGGGGCATGACGAGGGTGCTCGTTCCTCGCATCCCTGACACAGTTGGTGACCCATGCTGTGCAAGTAATTAGCGACGGCGAGGGGAGCGCAACGTCCACTCAGGCTCAGGGAGCTGATATGTCGTTTACACTGCTGTCTTCATTTTTTCAACATTTTTCTGATTGAACAGTTCTTTTCCCTCTACAAAGGTTTCCATCGGCGTCCGGCCCTTGCATCATTTGCCCTGATGAGTCCGCTCATTGTTGTATCTATTCATGTATTCATCAAGATCCTTTTGCAATGCCCCCAAATCCTGGTACAGCTTCTTTCGGAACGTAACCCGATGGAATTCATTCAGTACCGTCTGGTGAAATCGTTCGCAAATACCATTGGTCTGTGGACGCTTCACTTTGGTTTTGGGTGTTCAATATCGTTCAACTGGAGATACAATTCATACGGATGCTTATCCGGTGATCCACAAAATTCTGTTCCACGGTCCGTTAGGACCCTTAATACTGGAACTTCATGCTCTTCAAAAAACGGCAGAATCCTATCATTTAATGTATCAGCTGCCGGCACCGGAATCTTGCCGGTGTAAATCTTGGCAAAGACAACCGATGAAAAAGTATCAATAACTGTCTGTTGGTATAACCGGCCAACACCCTTCATATATGCTCCGTCTCGATCTCATCTGGATGGCTTTCTCTGGCTCTTTTGGCTGTTTCCAGTGCCTGGATCCGGGCTTCGGTATACACGATTCCTTCTTTTGCTGATTTCTCTTCAAGCGCTGACAGGCGCTTCTTACAAATTTCAAGGTCATGTCTCTGCCAGATACTGCGAACATCACCCCCTGAAATGAGAACTCCTTGCCGCCGCAGTTCATTGGCAGCTCTCACCTGCCCATACGCAGGATACTCATATGCCATGTTGACAACCGATTCTTCAACTTCCGGTGCCACACGATTTTTGTGGCAGGGTTTTCTTCTGCAAGTTCGAGTATGCTAAGACTACGTTTGATAAGTTTTTCATGGTTGGTCATTTCATTCTCCTCGTATAAAGATTTATAAATTGGGATTAGGAAAAGCCCCACCCTTTTTATTCAGGAAGTGTCAACTCAAGTTCGGCCTCTGGCAGTTTAAATTTTGTGCCAAATTGTGTTTCAAATGGGACCCAAGCCTTGCATTATCAGGGATTCCTGATTTCTTGGTTTGCCTGTATTTGCTTTGGGATCAGAATGCCGGGAGTTCAAGTCTCTCCGCTCCGACCATTCAGACTGAAAACTGATCTGATGCCATCATCCCCGATCCGTCTTCCTGCTCATTCTGTGAATTTTTTACATATCCCTTGAAATAAATTTTTAAACCATATATATTTCAAAATTCCGGCCGGCAGACCGGATACGGATCGATTCTGATCGGTCGCCTTGTAACAGCAGGACATGAACCTCGTCAGGTCCGGAAGGAAGCAGCGATAAGTGATCCCTTCTGTGTCAAGGATCGATCCCGGTCATGCAATCTGTTTCGCATCTCCTGTCGGCCGGTTTATTTTTTCTCCGCCCTTTTTTATGTCTTGACATGCAATCAAACAGACTTACTTTTCAGCCATAATTTAATAAAGTAATATCATTTGCCAATCAATTTAACATGTTTTGGATCAGGAGATAAAATTGGTATTGAAAGAAAAGGCCAGGGGAGGAAACAGCGCTCAGGATCAATCCCCCCGGAAGGATACGGATCCGACTGCGGAAGCAGCGGATGAAGCCACTCAGGATTCTCCTTCACAGGAAAAAGACATTGCTTCGCTGGAAGCGGCACTAAAATCTGAAAAAGACCGCTTCATGAGGCTTTCTGCCGAATTTGACAATTACCGGAAAAGAAAGCAAAGAGAAATTAGCGAATTCAGAAAATTTGCCAATGAAACGGTTTTCAAGCAGTTCTTATCGGTTGTGGACAATCTGGAAAGGGCCATTGTTTCCACTGAAACCAACAAGGACCTTGACAGTCTGCTGGAAGGCGTGAAGATGACCCACAAAGAAATTCTGAAAGTGTTTCAGGAATTCAGTGTCAAACCGGTTAAAGCCGAAAACCAGTCATTTGATCCGAATTTCCACCAGGCGGTCACCCAGAAGGAAACCGATGAGGTCCCTGAAAACACCATCACAGATGTTCTTCAGACCGGATACCTTCTTCATGACAGGTTGATCCGGCCCGCCATGGTTGTGGTGTCTAAATCGACAGGCACTGATTCAAAAAAACCCGAAGAAAATTAAAGATATATTGGAGGAAATGTTATGGGAAAAATAATTGGAATAGACCTAGGAACCACGAACTCCTGCGTCGCAATCATGGAAGCCGGTGGAGAGGCTAAAATCATCACTAACGCGGAAGGCGGCCGGACAACCCCCTCCATTGTTGCCATCACGGAAAGCGGAGAGCGTATCGTGGGACAGGCCGCCAAACGGCAGGCCATCACCAACCCCGAAAATACCGTATTCGGTGTCAAACGGCTGATCGGCCGGAAATTCAAATCCAAAGAGGTTCAGACGGATATCCCGAATCTGCCGTATAAAATTGAAGCGGCTTCCAATGGGGACACCCGGATCAACCTGAGAGGCAAGCAGTACAGCCCGGCTGAAATATCTTCATTCATTCTGGCCAATATCAAGAAAACAGCGGAAGAGTATCTGGGTGAAGAGGTCAAGGAAGCGGTCATTACCGTGCCGGCTTATTTTAATGACAGCCAGCGTCAAGCCACCAAGGATGCCGGCAAAATTGCCGGTCTGGAAGTCAAACGGATTATCAACGAGCCCACAGCCGCCTCGCTGGCCTATGGACTGGACAAAAAGGGAAGAAAAATCGCAGTCTTCGACTTGGTGGCGGTACTTTGATGTGTCCATCCTTGAGATCGGCGACGGGGTGTTCGAGGTGAAGTCCACTTCCGGCGATACCCATCTGGGCGGCGAGGATTTTGACCTGAGAATTATCGAATACATTGCCAATGAATTCAAAAAAGATCAGGGCATCGATGTCCGTAGCGATAAAATGGCACTCCAGCGGCTCAAAGAAGCGGCGGAAAAGCAAGATGGAACTGTCCAGCTCCACTGAGACCAATATCAATCTGCCGTTCATCACGGCCGATGCGTCCGGTCCCAAGCATCTGGATGTAAAGCTGACACGGGCGAAACTGGAATCTCTGGTGGCAGATCTGCTGGACAATCTGGAAGGTCCCTGCAAAAAAGCACTGAAAGAGGCCAATCTGGGATCCGACGGCGTGGATGAAGTCGTTCTGGTGGGCGGCATGACCCGTATGCCGGCCGTTCAGCAGCGGGTGGAAAAGATTTTCGGCAAAAAACCCCATAAAGGCGTTAACCCGGATGAAGTGGTGGCCATGGGTGCAGCCGTACAGGCCGGAGTGCTTCAGGGGGACGTCAACGATGTCCTGCTGCTGGATGTCACCCCGCTTTCCCTGGGAATCGAGACCCTGGGCGGTGTTATGACCAAACTCATCGAAAAGAATACCACCATTCCTACCAAAAAAAGCCAGGTGTTTTCAACGGCGGCGGATAACCAACCGGCTGTGTCCATCCATGTTCTCCAGGGAGAACGGGAGATGGCGGCGGACAACAAGACCCTGGGCCGATTCGAGCTGGCCGATATTCCGCCAGCACCGCGCGGGATTCCTCAGATTGAGGTATCCTTTGATATCGATGCCAATGGGATTGTCCAGGTGTCCGCCAAAGACAAAGCGACCGGAAAAGAACAGTCCATCCGCATCACTGCCGCTTCCGGCCTGTCTGACGAAGAGATCGAAAAAATGGTGAAAGATGCAGAAATGCATGCGGAAGAAGACAAAAAGAAACGGACCCTGGTGGACACCCGGAACCAGGCGGAAGCACTGGTAGATCAGACGGAAAAAACGTTGAAGGAACACGGATCCAAAGTGGATACCGATACAAAGAAAAATATCGAAGCCGCTGTGGAATCGTTGAAACAGGCCAAAGATTCCGATAATGTGGAAGAAATCCAGCAGAAGATCGAAGCTCTTTCCCAGGCGTCTCACAAACTAGCGGAAGTGATGTATCAGCAGGCTGCATCTTCTCAGGAGGGAGAAGCCGGTGCCGGTGCCGGCGGTGCAGAAGCCCAGACTGATGATGATGTGGTGGATGCGGATTTCGAAGAAGTGAAAAAGATAAATAACCGCTTTTTTAATCCCATTGGGTTGAACATAATCCTGCCGTGGTCTATAGTGATCCGGCAGGATTTTTTTTACCGCCAAGCCAAAGACAAGGTTGTACAAGGGTTATGCGAATAACAGACATACTGGCTCGAAACAACAGGCTTTACAGGGATAAAACGGCCCTGGTTGAACGGATTCCCGCTCAATCGGCAAGAAAGGCGCTCACCTGGCATCAGTTTTATGTTATGTCCTGCCGGCTGGCTAACGCGCTGAACCGCCACGGAGTTCAGAAATCCGACACCGTGGTTCAATTGATGACAAACAGTCTTGAATGGCTGCCCATCTATTTCGGTATCCTTTATGCCGGTGCCTGGGCCGTGCCGCTCAATTTCCGGTTCGAATCCGACAAAATTCTGTTATGCGCCCAGGCTTCAGAACCAAAGGTTTTTATCTTCGGACCGGAATTCATAGCGCGTCTTGACACCATCCGCCAGGAAATGACCGGTTGTGTATCGATCTGGATTTTTACCGGTCTTGAAAAAGACTGTCCGGACTGGGCAGTGCCGCTGGATACTTTTATTGCCGGCCAAAACGGGGATCATCCACCGGAAATTGATGCCGGACCGGATGATTCCGCCGCCCTGTATTTTACATCCGGCACCACCGGAACCCCCAAGGCCGTGCTGATCACTCACAAAAATCTGACCCATGCCTGTGAAGTGGAAAACAAACATCACGGACAGACCCACGAAGATATATTCCTTTGCATTCCTCCTTTGTATCACACAGGCGCGAAAATGCACTGGATGGGCAGTTTCCTCATGGGAGGCAAATGCATTCTGCTCAATGGCGTGAAACCGGAATGGATACTGGAGGCTGTGTCTGAAGAACAGTGCACCATTGCCTGGCTGCTGGTTCCCTGGGCCCATGATATTCTCATTTCCATTGAAAACAGCACCATCGATTTGTCGAAATACCACCTGGATCAATGGCGGCTCATGCACTCCGGAGCCCAACCCGTGCCACCCAGCCTTGTGAATCGCTGGAAAAAAAATCTTCCCGTTCCAAGCCTATGATACCAATTACGGCCTGACGGAATCCACCGGCCCCGGCTGCATTCACTTAGGCGTTGAAAACAGCCACCATGTCGGCCCCATCGGCAAGGCCGGATACGGATGGGAAGCCAAAATCGTGGACAAGCAAGGCAACCACCTGTTTGCCAATGAAACCGGTGAATTGATCGTCAAGGGTCCCGGCGTCATGAAAGCTTATTACAAAAACGAAACTGCCACAAAAAAAGCGCTCAAGGATGGATGGCTTTACACTGGAGATATCGCCAGATACGACAAAGATGGCTTCATCTGGCTGGTGGATCGGAGAAAGGATGTGATCATCTACGGCGGGGAGAACATTTTTCCCAATGAGATCGAAAATTTCTTTCTCACCCATGTCAAAATCAAGGATATTGCGGTGATCGGGGTGCCGGATGAACGGCTGGGTGAAATTCCCGCCGGAATTATCAGTGTCAAACCCAACTGCATGATCTGTGAACAGGATATCCTTGATTTCCAGCAGGCCCTGCCTCGGTACAAACGATTGAAAAAATATTTTTCGGCGATGTCCCCAGAAACCCCACCGGTAAAATCGAAAAGCCCAAGCTTAGGCGACTGTATGCGGAAGACAAACGAAAAGACCCGCAGAAGCTGATGCATTGACAAAAGGAAACCGAATTGTGACACTTTTCAAATATTTTTTCACTGCCCTGTTTTGTTTTGCATGGATCCATACAGCTGCAGCATCAGACACCCGCACCCTGGAACAAACCATCCTGGACGGGCTTGAAAATCAGTATGCCGGCCGCAGTTTTTCCGCAGAATTCGAACAAACCTCTGTTCTGTCAGCCCTGGACATCAGCGAAACCGCTTCCGGCCGGGCCTGGTTCAGCCATCCCGGAAAGATGAAATGGCAGTACCTATCACCCGAACGCCATGATATCATTACCAACGGCGATACTCTGTGGATTTTCAGGCCGGAAGAAAACCAGGTGATGACAGGGAATGCGGCGCCATTCTTTGCGTCGGGTGCCGGAGGCTCGTTTTTATCCGACATTTCACAACTGAGAAATGATTTTACGGTAACGGTCACTGAAACCACGGGCCAGTGGGTGGAACTCCAGCTGGACGCTGCCCCGGACAACCAGGAAATCCAATCGGTTCTTATTCGGGTAGCACAAAAGGATTTTCAGATTCTGGCGGTTACCACGGTGAATACGGTCGGTGATATCACCCGGTTCGAACTCAGCAATATTACGTTTTTGGAATTGCCCGGCAACTGGTTTGAGTTTGAGATCCCCCCGGGAACCCATATCATTGACATGAATTGATATGAAAGATCAAAGGAAGAGATCCATGAAAGACATCATCCGTGAACTGGCCAGCCAGAAAAATGCCATCATCCTGGCCCATAACTACCAGCCCCCTGAGGTCCAGGATATCGCGGATCTGTGCGGAGATTCCCTCGAACTAAGCATCAAGGCCGCCAAAACCTCTGCAAACATCATCGTTTTCTGCGGTGTTCACTTCATGGCTGAAACCGCCTCTATTCTGTGCCCGGACAAAACCGTGCTGCTGCCCAACCCGGACGCCGGCTGTCCCATGGCAGACATGGTGGACCCGCCCGCTCTGACCGCCAGGAAAAAAAGCCCTGGGAAACATCCCGGTCATCACCTATGTGAACTCTTCGGCCGCCGTCAAGGCCGTGTCTGACATCTGCTGTACCTCGGCCAACGTCATTGATGTGGTCAATGCCCAGTCCGCCGATGAGGTGTTGATGACACCGGACAGAAACCTGGCACAATACGCGGCCGGACACACGGACAAAAAAATTCATTTATGGGACGGGTATTGCCCGTTTCATAACAACCTGACCCCTGAAGAGGTCTCAACGGCGAGACTAAAACATCCGGAAGCGCTGTTCATAGCCCACCCGGAATGCCCACCTGAAGTTCTGGCCCTGGCCGATACCATCCAGTCCACGTCCGGCATGATCCGGTACGCCAAAAACAGCCCGCACCGCCAGTTCATCATCGGCACGGAAGTCGGGTTGCTGTATCCGATCTCCAAAGCCAACCCGGACAAACAGTTTTTTCCAGCATCCGAAAAAATGCGATGCAAAGACATGAAAAAAATCGGTCTGGAAGATATCAGAAACAGTCTGGAAAAACTGTCTGGAGAGATCAGAGTTCCGGAACATATCCGAGAAAATGCCTTAGGGGCGGTGCAGAAAATGATCGATCTGGCCTGACATTCAAAAGGCCGGCATTCTGTGATGCCGGCCTTTGGTTCATGGATGCAGCAAACAATGAGCAACGGCCATCAAAGATTGTCGTACACCTCGTCAGGAATATCTGCATTGGTATAAAATTTCTGCACATCATCACAATCATCCAGGGCTTCCATGAACCGAATCATCTGTTCGGCCTCTTTGCCGGAAACAGCGGTCATGGTCTGGGGCAGTCGGGTGATTTCCGCCATCTGGTAAGCAATCCCGGCCTGGTCAACCGCCGCCTGCACCGTTTCAAAATCACCGGGATCGGTGATCACCTCAAACACATCCCCCTCATCCCTGATATCCTCAGCCCCGGCATCCAAGGCCACTTCCATGAGCGTGTCCTCATCCACGTCATCCTTTGCCACAGCGATCAGCCCTTTTTTGTCAAACATCCAGGCCACACAACCGTCGGTTCCCACATTGCCTCCAGCCTTGGAAAACATGTACCGGACATCGGCAATGGTCCGGTTCCGGTTATCGGTAAGGCATTCCACCATGACAGCCACTCCACCCGGCCCATACCCTTCATAAATGATTTCCTCGTAACTGACCCCTTCCAGTTCGCCCGTCCCTTTTTAATGGCCCGCTCAAAATTCTCCTTGGGCATATTCTGAGCTTTGGCTGCGGCAACGGCCTGGCGCAACCTCGGGTTGGCTTCCTGATCTCCACCGCCCATGCGGGCCGCCACCGTGATCTCCTTGATCAGTTTGGTGAAAATCTTCCCCCGTTTTTTGTCGGCCGCTCCTTTCTTGTGCTTGATGGTCGACCATTTGCTGTGTCCTGACATGAATCCACTCCTTACCTTACAGTGATCGTTTATGTTTTGCTATGATGTAAACTTCTTTGCTTTGCTTTCTGCAACTTTCCGGCTTGAAAATCCGGCATTCCGCGAACCTTTTTTTTACCTGCTTTTCAAACTGTAAAAACTCATTGCCCTGAAAGATCTTGCACACGAAATGCCCATTTTTTCCCAGAATCCGGTCCGCCACTTCCAGGGCCATGCGGCACAGCTCAAAAGACCGAAATGCATCCACATCTTTTCTCCCGGTGGTGGCAGGTGCCATGTCCGACAGCAGCACATCACACCCGGTTACTTGTTCGAAAAAAGGATCTTCCGTCATTTCAAGAATGTCTTTCTGAGCCACGGTGACATTGGACGGCAGATCGATCGCAATGGATTGGATGTCTATGCCGAACACCCGACCGTCTGGCCCTGTCTGATTGGATGCGTAAAGCAGCCAGGAGCCGGGAGCGCAACCCAGATCCAAAATGACATTGTTCTTTTTAATAATTCGGAATTTTTGCTGAATCTCTTTGAGTTTGTAGACGGACCGGGCCGGATAATTTTCCGCCCTTGCCTGGCGTGTCAGATGATCTTCCCAGTTGGATCCGGCGGTTCTGCCGGACCTTCGGCCCGGTTTTCCCCCTCTTTTTTTAGCTACCAAACAATACCTCCATGGCTTCATTCAGAAATCGCACGCTTTCGATGGTCATGCCGCGGATCTTTGACAGCTGCTTCAAAGCTGACGCCGGAACCAGGCAGGTAGAAAATCCCATTTTGGCGGCTTCCTTGATCCGGGCCTGGGCATGACTCACCGCCCGGATTTCTCCGGTCAGACCGATTTCTCCGATCAGGGTGGTGTTTCCGGGCACCGGCTTATCCCTGTAACTGGAAGTCAGGGCTGCAGCAATGGCCAGGTCTGCTGCCGGTTCGACGATTCTGACGCCGCCCACGACATTCATGAACAAATCCTGTCCGGACAGATGCATTCCCAGGCGTTTTTCCATGACCGCCACGATCAGAGCCACCCGCTGAACATCCAGACCCAGGATGGTACGCCGGGGACTGCCCGGACTGGAAGAGGTGGATACCAGCCCCTGGATTTCCACCAGAATGGGACGGGTTCCCTCCATGCAGGCTGTGACCACAGACCCCGGGGCAGCGGATGTCCGCTCCGCTAAAAACACGGCCGACGGATTGGGCACCTGCACCAGGCCTTTTCCCGCATCTCAAACACCCCGATCTCATTGGTGGACCCGAACCGGTTTTTCACGGCCCGCAATATTCTGAACACATGGCTTTTATCCCCTTCAAAATACAGCACGGTATCCACCATATGTTCCATAATCCGGGGGCCGGCGATCGCCCCCACCTTGGTGACATGCCCCACCAGAAAAATCGGAGTTCCACTGGATTTGGCCAGATGCATGAACGCATGGCTGCTTCCCGGATCTGGGTGACGCTGCCAGGGGTGGAATTGACCTCCGGCTGAAAAATAGTCTGGATCGAGTCGATGACCACGGCATCATAGGTGGTTTTCGCCATCATCGCGGCAATGTCGTCCAGATTGGTTTCCGAAACAACCAGAAGAGAGGGGCAGGAGCCACCCTCCAGGCGCTGCCCCCGCATGGAAAGCTGGCGAATGGATTCTTCCCCCGACACATACAGGCATGTTTTTTCTGAACTGGCCAGGGCGGACAGGACCTGGAGCATGAGGGTGGACTTGCCGATCCCGGGATCTCCACCAATCAGCACCAGGGAGCCGTCCACGACCCCGCCCCCCAAAACCCGGTCAAACTCGCCCATGCCGGTGCAGACCCGTACCGATGGCCCTGTGGCGACGGAATCGATGGGAACCGGTTCCGGCGCCTGCACTGTCCCGGAGCCCCCCAGGGGTTTCCGGGAAACCTGAACTTCCTGTACCAGGGTATCCCAGTCCCCGCAGTCCGGGCACCGGCCCATCCATTTAAAAGTTTGACTGCCGCAGGTTTTACACCGGTATATGGTTTTGTCCTTGTTTCTCACCCAGGTTCATTTTCTTTGCAGATTTCAAATTTAATGAATATACCACAAAGACGGATCTGGTATCAATGTTAATTGACATACCCGTTTCAACCCGGTGGGCGATGAATTCAAACGACCGAAAGACAGACCATTTTCAAGGTTTTGTCTGTGCTTATACGATATTCAACTCGATATACAGCTGGTTTCTGGCAAATCGCTCATACTCGAAACAGGACAGATCCAGGGTCTGATATTTCCCATAGGTGATCAGTTCTGAAATCCCTCTGCCCGCACCCGGACCCTGCTGAAGGCCATGTCCGCTGAATCCGTTTATAAACATAAAATTTTTGATGACCGGATGTGCCCCTATGATGGCATTCTGATCCTTGATATTGTATTCATAATGACCGGCCCAGGATGAAATCCGCTTAATGGCATCAAACGCGGGCACCCGTTCCGCCAGAATCGGCCACAGGGTTTCTTCAAACACGGAATAATCCATGTCAAAATCATCACAATCCGGATCATTGGCCGTATCCGGAGAAATGCCGCAGATATAGTGCTGCCCTTCAGGCCGGAAATACGCACCGGACGGATCCACCACCAACGGGCACCCGGACAGCAGAGTATTGCATTTGAACAGAAAAACAAACCGTTTCCGGGAATGGACCGGCAGATCCTCAACACCCGCCATTTCAGCCACTCGTGCCGCTTTAGGCCCGGCCGCATTGACAAACATGCCGCCTCCGATTTTATTTCCAGAACCCAGCTCAACGGCCGTTATCCGATCGCCGGACCGCTCAATACCCACCACCTCATCGTTCAGATAGGTAACCCCAAGGCTTCTGGCTTTGTTTTTGAAACCCATGGTCAGGCAATGGGGATCAAACCATCCGGAATCCGGAATATTATAGGATCCGGCTACAATATCTTCCACGTTGAGCCATTCAAAGGTTTCTTTTAACTGCTTTTTTCCAATATCCGGACATTGGCACCGGCAGCAATCTGTGTTTCATGGTTCTTCATCAGCACCGGCATGCCGGCATCTGTGGCCAGAATCAGATACCCGTTTTCCGTAAAATCCACATTCACGGGATCATCGTTTTCCACATGCAGGTATTCATTGATGTTCTTGATAAATTCAGCACCGAATTTTGACAACTGGATATTTTCCGTATTGGAAAACTGCTGGCGGATGCCGCCGGCAGACAGACATGTGGAGGATTTGGCATAGGTGGGATCTTTTTCTATCACCAGAACTTTGCCGTTGAAATCCGAATTGTTGGATAGAAAGTAGGCGGTGGCGCTGCCCATCATGGCGCCACCAATAACGATAACATCATATGTTTCCATGGTATCTTCCTCCCCTTGAAATGAATGCAAACGCAGCCATGTCCTGCATGGCGTGACTTTTTTAATATTTTTATGGTATACCAAAAAATTTCTAATGTCAACATATATTTTTACAGTTTATATATGCTATAATTTCATTAGCATAACTAAAAATCAATCTGGATAACTGATAATAATGAACCTGAAAATCTACCATATTCTGCGGGAAAGACTCGTTTTCCTGACATACGATCCCGGTCAGATACTAAAGGAACAGGTGCTGGCGGAAGAGTTCGGAGTGAGCCGAACTCCTTTGCGAACCGTGCTGTTCCGGCTGGAATGGGAACATCTGCTCAAAATATTGCCCAGGACCGGTATTCAGGTATCGGAACTGGAACTCAACACCATCACTCATCTGTTCCAGGCAAGACTGGAACTGGAATCAGTCATCGGTGTGATGGCGGCGGAACGATTTGCCCGTGACCATTTCAAGCGGCTGGAACAATTAACCGACCACTGCCGGAACCTGACATCCCATCCAGACCCGGAAAAACTGGCCCGGCTCGATATGGATCTGAAACGACTGTTTCACGATGCGGCAGGCAATCCGTTTTTGACGGAAATGTCCGATCGCTTTTATGTCCTGACTTTCCGGCTGTGGTATTTCAATCTGATGAAGATGGATGCCCGGGGCTGGTACGGAGAAACACTTTGCCTGCAATCGGATCTGGATGCCCTGACCGGCCTGCTGTCGGATACATCCCCTGAAGAAGTGGGAAAAACCAGAAAAATGCAGCTTATCGACCATGTGGAACGGATCCGCAATACGTTTTTGGGAATTTCCCACACCTGACGAATGAAAGAAATCAGCGTAAATTACCCTGGGCACCTCCTGACAGAACCTATGCTTGACAGAATGGGCCCTCCTGTCTATAATACCCAAATAAGTAATTCAGGATACGTCATGAATACAAGAATTTATACCGCATTTAATATTCTCTTTTTCTGCTGCTGACTGTCACGGTCCAAGCTGAGTCTATCCTAACAGAGCCCGAGGCGGAACCGGCACCGGCAGGTATCGTCAAGACCCTTACAGGTACTGCATATATCTATCGTGGTGACACACGGATCAGGGTGAACCCAGACATGACGGTCCTTGAAAAAGATCTTTTTGTTACCAAAAGAAACACCCATGCCGGCATTGTGTTCACGGACGGTACCGTCATCACCATCGGCCCGGAATCCATGTTTGAAATGACGGCATTCATTTTTAAGCCGGAAGCGCACCAATATGATTTTTCGTTTTACATGGAAAAAGGAACTGCCATTTACAATTCAGGAGAAATCGGACGGCGTTCCCCCCAGTCCGTCAAAATGAAAACCCCGAAGGCTACCATTGGGATACGAGGCACCCGGTTTGTGGTGGATTTATAAAGATGATCACGATGCGTCAGGCACTCATTTTCTTCTGCCTTTTAATGCTGATCCTTGGATGTGGCACTAAAAAAGAGGCAAGATCCATTCTCCTGCCCCAGGCGGATGGGAAAACCGGTAAGATCGTGGTGAGAAGCGATACTTCCGGTATCATGCTGGACAGACCCTATATGGAAGCGGTTTATCACCCCACTACAGGCGGATTTCTCATCCGGCAGACCGATCCGGGAGAAATTCAACAGACTTACGGCGCCCTTCTGACAGCGGAACCAACTGAACCGACTGAAACAAAGGACTTACCCGTCACATTCACCCTGTTTTTCCTGCCTGGTCCCGCAGACCTGGCCCCGGAAAGCCGAAACGAACTGCCGAAAATAGTAGACATAATCAAACGAAATGAAACCGCAGCCATTGAAATCACCGGCCACACCGACTCCGAAGGTTCTGCGGAAAAAAATATCCGGCTTTCCCTTGCCAGGGCACATAGGGTGGCAGAAATTTTTCAGAATCACGGCATTGATGCAAACCGATTCTCGATTCTGGCACGGGGTGAAGCCGGTTTAAGGATACCCACTCCGGATAACACCCCTGAACCCGGCAAGCGGCGGGTTCAGGTGGTGATCACACAGCCTTGATCGAATCTCCCCCGAAAACAAAACTCTCCGGAAAAATCCGGGCTGTCTGGATGGGATCAATACTGATGGTCACCCTGATCATCGCTTTGCTCTCATTTTTTAAAAACAGTCCGTTCCGGGCTTTGGATCATTTTTTTTATGATCGGTATATGCAGATGGCGGCAGTCTTTGACCCGAAGCCCGAATCGGCCGGTCCCATTACCGTCGTGGATATCGATGAAGCCAGCCTGGCAGCCGTGGGACAGTGGCCCTGGCCACGGTACCGCCTGGCCCGGCTGGTTCAGCTGATCTACCAGTCGGGACCCCGGGGCATGGCAATGGATATTGTGTTTCCGGAACCGGACCAGACCTCTTTGCAGCATATTGCCCATCGATTCAAAACCGAACTCGATATTCATCTTCCCCTGGCAGAACTACCCATGGGTGTGGAAGACAATGACCTGTTCTTTGGCAAGATACTGTCCCAGACCCGGATGGTGGGGGCCGGTTTTCAATTTTGGATTTTGCCGGAAAGGCTCGGTGTGCCGGCAGTCTTTTTCAATATCACCGACCCGGATCATCTGCTTTCCCTGCCCCAGGCCACCGGAATGCTGTGCAATACGCCGGCCATTGAAACTCGATTGGAGGCCACAGGTTTCATAAACAGTCGGTATGACACGGACGGCAGGTTACGTTTCATCCCCCTGTTGATCCGCCACCGGGCACAGATCCATCCCCACTTGTCTTTGGCATTGTTCATGACGGATCAGAAAATTTCAACGGCCCAGGTGATCCAGACCCGGACCGGTCCCTGTATCCAGGCAGGCACCCGAAACATTCCCATCACCCGGGAGGGATTTGCCGCGGTTCGGTTCACCCGGCCCGGATTCTCCTATCCTTATCTATCGGCGGTGGATGTGCTCAACCGTAATTTCGAAACATCCGATATCCGGGACCGTATGGTTCTTCTGGGATCTTCAGCCATGGGATTGAATGATCTGCATCAAACCGTTCTTGACCCCCACTTGCCGGGGGTTGAAGTCAATGCGGTCCTGATCGATAATATTCTGAACAATGATTTGATCGTTCTGCCGACCTGGGCCGGAGGGCTGAAAGCCCTGGCATGCATAGTCAGTGGCCTGCTCATGGCAGGGTTGTTCTACAGATCTGCCGGGCCGGCAAGGCTGTTGACAGTCAGTCTGGCATGGGTCATCACTGTCACCGGCACCAGCCTGCTGGCCTATGGAACAGGGTCTGTCTTCATCTCCCCGGCAGGACCGATGCTCACGGTTACTGTTCTGTTTCTCCTGGTCTCCCTGTGCCGTCTGGCCATGGAAAAACGAGCCTCCTTCACCTGGTACCAACAGCTATCTTCAGCTCAGCAGCTGACCATGGAAGCCATGGTATCAATGGTGGAAACCCGCGATCCTGAGACCGGGGAACATATCGTCAGAACCCAACACTACGCCCGGGCCATTGCTGAACGTCTCAGGGACAATGGTTTTTTTACAGAGACCCTGACCGACCGGTTCATAAAAAACCTGTTTTTGTCGGTCCCTTTGCATGACATCGGAAAGGTGGGTACCCCGGACAGGATTCTGCTGAAGCCCGACCGGCTGACTGACGAAGAATTCGAAATCATGAAACAGCATGCCCAGCACGGCCGTACGATTATCGTTCGGGCAGCCAGAAAATACAAAGACAGCAACTACCTGGCCATGGGATCCCAGATTGCCGGCACCCACCATGAAAAATGGAACGGCAAAGGATACCCTTCAGGTCTGTCCGGCATCCACATCCCCCTGTCCGGCAGAATCATGGCCATTGCCGACGTTTATGATGCCCTGATCAGTGAAAGGTGTTACAAACCAGCTTTTTCCCATGAAAAAGCCATGGCCATCATTCTCGAAGAAAAAGGGAAATCCTTTGATCCCGTGGTCGTAGATGCATTTGTCCAGATTGAAGACCGGATCAAGCAGATTGCCAACGCATTTGGAGACACGGAAGAACCGCCTGTCTGACACGATCATGGGCACTCGTCATTGAATGCCTTCCTGCGCCGGACAAAAAGACCTGACACCAAACCGGACCGCCACTTTGGCGCGGTGGCCTATAAGTCGGCCCTAAACCTGCCCGGAAACAGGCAAGCCACTAACAAAAAATTATTTAAAAAATCCGGCATCTGTTTGCCACACAACTAACGGCCCTGTCTTTACCCTTTGTGAACCGTGACCTGGGGAAACGGTATTTCAATGCCGTTCGCGTCAAACGACTGCTTGATGGTCTTGATCAGATCAAACCGGGTAGCCCAGTAATCAGAACTTTTCACCCACGGCCGTACCACAAAATTGACGCTGGAATCCGCCAGTTCAGAAACGGCGATGGTATAGGCAGGGTCCTTTAGAATCCGGTCATCGGATTGGATGATACTCTCCAGAATCTGCCAGGCTTTCTCGATATTTGAGCTGTATCCGATACCGATCACCAGGTCGATTCGACGGGTGTCATACCCGGAAATGTTTTTGATAACATCATTGAAAATTTTGCCGTTGGGAACCAGAATCATAATATTGTCCGGGGTGGCCAGGGTTGTAGTAAACATCTGAATATCCATGACCGTCCCGGCAACCCCGGCAGCTTCAATATAATGGCCTGTTTTGAACGGGCGAAGGATCAAAATGAGAACCCCGGCCGCAAAATTGGCAAGAGATCCCTGAAGCGCCAGACCGACTGCCAGGCCGGTGGCACCGATCACCGCCACAAAAGACGCTGTCTGTATGCCGAATTTTGCCAGTGCCGCCAGCACCCCAAATGCCAGAATACTAAAATAAACCAGGCTGCCGAAAAAAGAAATAACAGATGGATCCACCTTGGACCGCCCCATAAGCCTTTCTACGAGCTTTTTGCCGATACCCGCGGCAATACGTCCCACAATCAGAATGATAATGGCACCGATAATACTCAGCCCGTATTGGGTCAAAAATACCAAAATCTGTTCAAGATAGTTCTCCATGATCCGTCTCCTTGCGTTGTCAATTCTGCTACAAGCGCCACTCATCCGATGCCTGCCCGGCATAAGGACTGCGCACTTACGATGTATTCATACCCGGTGTTAAAAACAAAATCAACCCAGAAACAAGGATATCTCTTAAGTGCTGGAAAAAAATCGAATTTATAGTATGCCGGTGCCAGACCAGTGGCAACCCAAACTATTTTTATATCAGGGAGAAAGACTGTTGGACATCAAGGACAATCCGAAACCGGTACAGATTCTTGTGGTGGATGATGATGAAGCGATCCGGGATGCACTCAAAGAAATTCTGGAAGATGACTATGATGTCATCTGTGCGGAAGACGGTCCTGAAGCGCTCTCAAAGATCAGGGTTCAAGGGTTTGATCTGATTTTTCTGGATATTGTGATGCCCGAAATGGATGGCATTGAAACCTTGAGACAGATCAAACAAATTGACCCAAACCTGGATGTCATCATGGTTTCAGCGGTTGACAGGGCCCAGGAAGCTACCGATTCCCTGAAATTGGGTGCATGTGACTACATCACCAAGCCCTTTGACCATGAAATTATCCTGAACCGGGTGGAAAAAACCGTGGAGCGGCAACGACTGGCCAGAGAAGTCCGTTTTCACCGGTCCCAGGTGGCGGCCGGTGCATTTGAACCGAAAATCATCACCCGCTCTCCTCATATGACCGCCGTGTTCCAGCTCATGGAAAAAGTAGCCGCTCCGCCAGCAGCGTGCTGATCAACGGTGAAAGCGGTACCGGCAAAGAGTTGATCGCCCGCGCCATCCACAATTTAAGCCCCCGGAAAGAGAGGCCGTTTGTTGCCATCAACTGCGCTGCCATCCCCTCGGAACTGATGGAAGCCGAACTGTTCGGCCATGAAAAAGGCTCATTTACCGGGGCTTTCCGACAGACCACCGGAAAGTTAGAATTCGCCCACCAGGGCACGGTGTTTTTGGACGAAATTGCCTGCCTCAAACCTGAATTTCAGGCCAAACTGCTGCGGTTCATTCAGGAACGGGAGTTTTCACGGGTGGGCGGCAACCGGACCATCCGGGTGGATATCCGGATCATTGCCGCCACCAACACCCGGCTGGATGAAATGATCAAAACCAAAGAGTTCCGGGATGACCTTTACTTCAGACTCAATGTGGTACCTGTGGACCTTCCCCCCCTGCGAAAAAGAAAAGGGGATGTGCCGATCCTGGCCGGATTTTTTCTGGACCGGTTCAACCGCAAGATGAACAAACATGTCACCGGCATCACCCCCGGGGCTCTGGCAGTGCTGGAAGACTACCCCTGGCCGGGAAATATCCGGGAGCTGGAAAACCTGATGGAACGGCTGGTGGTGCTGGGGGCCGATCATCAGCCCATTGATGAAAAAGACCTGCCCTTTGACCTGCTGTTCCATACCGATTCCGGCAGGGAAGCTGCAGAAGAGGCCCGGGAGAACAAGGGACTGATCCAGGCCCGCCAGGCATTTGAACGGCATTATATCCTGCGGGCCCTTCAGAATTGCCACTGGAACCAGACCCAGACCGCCCAGGTGCTTGGAATTCATAGAAACACCCTGCTCCAGAAAATCAAGGCTCTGGATCTGATGCCGGATCAGGATGACCGGATAGACGGGCCGGACTGATCCCCGGCAGGCGAACCGTGAAACAGGTCCCCTCTTGTTCACGGCTGTCCACACTGATCCGGCCCCCGTGTTCCGTGATCACTTTATGGGTGATGGCCAGTCCCAGGCCCGTGCCTTTGGCTTTGGTGGTGAAAAACGGGTTGAAGATATTTTCCGCCACCTCCGGAGTCATGCCGTGCCCGGTATCCCTGAATTCCAGCACCACCTGATCCTGATCCCTGAAGAGCGACACCCTAAGAATCCCGCCTCTATGCATGGCCTGGGCCCCGTTATGAAGCAGGTTAACCACCGCTTTTTCCAGCTGGTCTGCATCGGCCTGGACCCATGCGAGGCCGTCCGGGAGGTTCATCTGAAAAAAAACGTTCCGGGTGTTGAAATCCGCTTCCAGAAATGTGGTGCAATGGACCACCAGCGCGCCGACATCTGTGGGTTTGAGCCGGTAGCGAGGGGGACGTGAAAGTTCGAGCATCTCTTCGATCAAAGTGTTGAGCCGGTTGATCTCTCTGGGAACGGTTTGCTGGAATTTTCCAGAAATCCGGGTTTTCCAGTTTTCGGGGCAGCAGGGCCACAAAGGTTTTGATGGCGGATAAGGGATTGCGGATCTCATGGGCCATGCCCGCAGCCAGTGCCCCCAGGTCCGCCAGCCGCTGGGCTTGCCGAACCTGTGCTTCCAGGCGCTTTAAAGCGGTGATGTCGGTCAGAGAAAAAATGATCTCCCGGGAATCTTTGTGCCGGGTTTCCAAGACCCCGGCGTTGACCAGAATCACCGGTTCATTTTTTCCGGTATGAGACCCCAGCTCCCGCTGTTTTTCCACAGACGGATCTGCCAGTACCTCACGGACATAACCGGCCATCTGCGATTCGGGATCCATCAGGTCCCACACCGGCTTTAACCGGATGGAGTGATCAACTGGTAATTCCAGAATCCGGCGGGCCGCCGGGTTCACCGTGGTGACCCTTGCCTCCATGTCAATGGCCAAAAGCCCATCCCCCATGGTGACCAGCACTTTTTCCGTATATTGCTGCAAGCGCCGGATCTCTTGAAGCTGTTCCTCCAATTTCTGCTTCTGGGCCAGGATTTCCTGGATCATGAATGAAAAATTTGAGGCCAGGATTTCCACCTCATCCCGGGTGCCGGCGGAAATTTGCAGCGTCAGGTCTTGTTTGGCCGCATCCATGGTGGTTGCGGCCAGCTTTTCCAGCGGCCGGGTCACCCGCTGGGCGGTCCAGTTGGAGATCAGTATCCCGGCGCCCAGAGCAATGACCCCAGAACCCCGATGGTCCATCGGGTCTGCCGGATCTGCTGTTGCATCAGGCCCAGGGACAGACAGACCCGGATCGTTCCCCAGCGTGCCTGAGAATCCTGCAGAATCACCGGAACCGCCACATGCATGACCGGCCGGCCCAGATCTTTCCTATCCTGGATCACCACCAGCGGTTCCGCCGTAGCAACCGCTTTCCAGCTGATCTCATCGGTGAGTATCCTGTTCTGGAGATCCGGCCGACGGCTGTATCCGGCAACCCGGCCTTCTTTGTCATAAAATACCACATACAGGATATCGGAAATATCCACCACCTGATTGGCCAGTTTTTCTAACGCAACATAATTGTAGGTAATAAAATGATCTCTGGATACGGCGGCCAGGTTTTGGGCGATATCCAGCCCCTGCTTTTCTATACGGTCCTGAATGGTCCGGGTCTGAAGTGACCCCAGCATAAGGGCCAGGGTCCCGAGAAGCAGGATCAGCATTAATGAGCTGGTCAGCATGAACCGGTAACGCAAGGGGAAAGATGCCGGTTTCTTCACATATCACTCCCCTGTTCCTTTAACTCAGGGCATGGACGAAGGGTCCAGCCACACCTGGTTGATGGACATGGCATGTGCGCCCAAGGCACTGACCTGAATCCCTCTGACATAGGGTTGATAAACCCGATCCACACTCATGTAAAACAAGGGAATCAGCGGTAGTGTCTCAATGATCCGCGCTTCGGCGTTCCGATAAATATCGGCCCGGGCCACCGGATCAATGGTTTCGCGGGCCTGCCTGAGCAGATTATCTGTGGCCGGATCAAGATACTGCATGAAATTGCTGGGAGAATCAGACGCAAACATCGGGTGCAGGATGCTGTCCGGATCAGGCATATCCGCAAACCAAGCATATCGGTAAAGCTGCACAGCATCAGACCGGATATAGGCGTCAAATTCGACCCAGTCCGTGATATACCGGACCTGGACCTGAACCCCGAGTTTTGCCCAGAATGCTTTGATCATCTCCATTTCAGATACCACCCGGGGGGTTTGAAAGGCCGATACGATCTCCAATTCCGGCATCCGGGCCAGTCCCTCTGCCAGAGCTTGGTCCAGATGCTGCCGGGCCACCTCCAGGTCATTGTCCGGCAGCGTGGAACCCGGACTGTACCCGGGCATACCCGGCGGCAGAATGGTCCTGGCGATGTCAAACTGCCCGTTGTAAACTTGATTCACAAAAGCGGTCCTGTCAATGGCCGCAGACAGGGCTTTTCGGAAGGCCGGGAGTTTCAGGTGAGGATGGGCGCAGTTCATGCCGTAAAAAACAGGCTCAGCGAAGGCCGGTGAAACCACTGCAAGTCTTTCTGATCCACCAGTTTTTCCCTGACATCACCGTAAACCGCCATTTCATCAACATTTTTTGCCAAAAAATCTGACAACTCTGATGAGCCCTGTTCTCCGGCATAAATTTTGAAATGAATCCCGTCCAGCAGGGCGGTCTCCCCGAAATATCCGTCAAACCGCTCCAGATCGATAGACCGGTTCGGTTTCCATTTCACAAACCTGAACGGCCCGGTTCCCACCGGATGTCTGGCAAATCCAGTGGGTGAATCCTGCACGGTTTTTTGGGGCAGGATAGACGTCTGATACATCCCCAAGGCCGTGAGAAACGGCATATGTGGTTCTGTCAGGCGGATTTCCACTGTGTACGGGTCAAGGGCCCGCAAGCCTTGGACACGGTCCACGTCCCGGTTCCGGAACGCTTCCGCCCCGGTAATCTTCATCAGGTGCGGCAAAATATCCGGCGGCGGGTCCAGCTGGAGGAGCCGGGAGATGGAAAACACCACATCCTCTGCTGTTACGGCGTCACCGTTGTGAAACCGAGCGTTTTTACGCAGGGTAAACCGGTAGAGATGCCCCTCCGCTTCCACCTGCCATGTCTGGGCCAAAGCAGGCAATACCGTCAGATAGGAGTCAAACCGGACCAGACCGTCAAATACCTGGCTGACAACCGCCACCCCATACTGATCCTTAATTCGGGCCGGATCCAGCGTCGCCGGATTGCTGGGTAACGGTATCCGGTAGATTCCGCCATGAACCGGAGCTTTACGTTCCGGTTCCTCCCCGGTGTCACCCGGCTCTTCCGGACCAGAGCAGCCGATGACCAATCCGATCAGAAACACCCCCAGCATGAAACCGAACAGGGTCTGGAAACCTTTCATGCACTCTTCCTTATCACAGTTTTATAAGAAGCTAAAAACCTATCACACAAAAGTTGTGAAAGCAAGATTTCCACCTGCCCGGGAAAAACAGCAGCGCGGCCGTTTTCCGGCCGCGCTGCTGTTTTCAAAATCTGTCTGCCAAAAGTGTGTTTTTAAAACCTAGTAGGGTCCTCCCCCGCCACAAGCCAGAACCGGCATTGCATATCCAGCCACGATCATTCCGATAACCAGTGCTTTGATCCACAGATGTTTCATTTCAGGTCTCCTCTCTGAGGTTTTGGTTTTATTGCGTTCTTCATTTAAACATACCTTAATAGCAAGGCCTGGGCCAGGGTCAAAAATCGATCATTTTTTAATATAACTGACTAAAATTAAAAAGAAAAATTTTTTTAAATACAAGGATCCAATAAATTTTGACACCCAGATTTGCACACCTTCATGTGCATCCAGTTCAAACGATATGAAAAACGGTGTTATGAAACCTGGAAGTTGGAATTAAGGAGGTTTTCTGCCAGGAACCTTCCACTTTTGTCCCCCGGATGCACATAAACCTGTGCAGTATGCCCAATTTTATGTGCAAATTCTTTTTTTGCAATTTCAAAAGGTTATGAATAAATTTTCGACAATCTCTGAGCAATGGCCCATAAATCCGGGCACCCTGCTCCCACACCGGATCACGACCCGGCTGCCCGGAACCAATACTTTCTTTGAAATCAATGAGTTAAAATCAAATCATTCTGCCATGGCTTCCGGCACACTATTTGCGATTTTTAAATTTTGCGATAAATAGAAAGATAAGGATATTTACAGGGGGTCATCTATTGAACATGTGCATGCCGGAGCACCGGGAGAACGATCTTTTAGCCAGAATTGGCTCGGAGTCTGAAAAACCGGCAGATATGTGTGACTTTCTTAGGGTCCGCATTCCCTTAACCTACGACTCGCTACCCATGGGCTATCTCTCTCTGGACAGGGCAGGACGGATTGTTGATATTAACCGGGTAGCTGCCAGGATTCTGGGTTATCGCGAAGATGAATTGACCGGCATGGATTTTTTTGAGTTACTGGATCCGGAAGATCTCAGAATCATGGAAAAAAGCGGGTACCGCATTCTTGACATGGAAACCGTTTCACAAATCAACCTGCGCATCCGAAACGACAGCGGCAGAACATGGATCAAGGCCTTTGTCATGGAAACCGATTTTTCAGATCAGCAGGCCCTGTCCCTGATTTTCTCAGACATTACCGCCCAGAAACAGACAGAAAAGGAGCTGGGCTGGCAACTGCGTGTAACCCGTGAAATTGATGCCATCACCGATGCCATCAATCAGCCGGAATTAAATTATAGCCAAATCTCCCGGATCGTCCTCACTGCCGCCGCTGATCTGACCCAAAGCGCCGACGGCTTCATCGCCAGGCTTCCGGAAACCTTTCATTCGACTGTTGAAATCATTTTCGAACAGATCTATCCCGAACAATGCCGTCTGACATCTTCATCCATGACCCTGTCCCTGAATGGCGGCAGCGAAAACACCGCCTCTTTTCTGAGCAGGGCCATCCACACCGGAAAACCGTTTTTCACCACTGGATCTGCTGAAACTTCGGGGACCCGAAGGCTGCCAGGGGGCCATATTCCAATGCAGGGAATCCTGGCGTTCCCCCTGCTTTTTAACCGCCAACCCCGAAAATTGCTGGTCCTTGCCAATCCGGCAACCCCCTATTCTCAGGAAATGATCAAAATGCTCACACGGCTGGCAAAGCTGTATAGCATTGCCTTGAAACTGGAATTGTCCGGATAAGAATACCGAATCGATTTCTGCCTACCACACCTCCGGGTACGCCACATCCACAAACTTTTCCTCCATGGTATGCTTGTGTCCCCGTTCCATGGCTGCCAGATCGAGAAACACCGATTTCAAACCGGGATCGGTGCAGTTTTCCGCCAGCCCGGAATATTTTTTCATGGCGATCTCTTCATTTTTCATGGCCAGCCGATGGCATTTTTGAGATCCATATTTTCAGTCACTTTCGGCATCCCTATGGTTTCAGACACATGAAAATCCTTGTCACAGTTGAAATGGGCCGCGCCCACTTTTTTCTGGTTCAGGATATCGGCCAAGATCTGCTCATGTCTTCCCTCTTCTTCTGCAAAACCGGCAAACACTTCTTTCAGATAATCATCCTTGATCCTTTCAGACACCTGTTCGTAAAACTGCCTGGCATCGATTTCACTTTGAATGGCATCCTTGATGACCTGACGGTATTTTTCCAGTTCCATATCAGTCTCCTTTGTTTTTAATCACAACCATCCCCTCATGGGCACACCAAATCATGAAAAGCCTTCAATTTTCAGTGATCCCCAGGTAGCATGGGTCACTGTTTCCCGGGCCCTGACAACCCGAGGTACCCTCTGACGGTTTTCAGCCAAAGCTCCTCTCAGGGAAGGGGGGTGGTGGTGTACGCCACCCCCGCTTCTTCAGATCCATAAAGGGGCAAATCCCGGTCCGCTTCAATATCCCCCACCCAGTCGGGATTCAGGAGCATGGATTTGCCGGATAAAACTATATCCGCATCTGCCAGGGCATGTTCCGCACTCTGCCGATCATGAATCTTTCCGCAGATCAGCAGTGGCAGGTCTGTGACATCCCGGGTGATCCGGGCCATTGTGTTTCCGGTGTTAAAGGCGTTTGCGAAAATCATACGTCGAAACCGAGACGGCATCCAATGGGTCTTCTGAAACAGTCTCACCATCTGTTGCCACTCTGTGGATCGGAAACAGGGAGACCTCCATATCGGCAATCCCCCAGTTGGATATCCGTACCAACAACAGCCGATCATCCGGCAAAACGGCTTTAACCGCATGAATCACCTCCCGGATGAACCGGTAACGGTTTTCCATGGACCCGCCGTATGCATCCGTTCTCCGGTTGGAATAGGCGGACAGAAACTGACTGAGCAGGTATCCGTGTGCACAGTGCAGCTCCAGGCCATCAAACCCCGCAGCAACAATTCCTTTGGCGGTTTCCACAAACCCGGTGATCACATGGTCCATGTCAAACCGGGACATGGGCTCGGGTACCGGATAGGGCATGCCGGTCATGGGATTTTCCTGCATAGGTGCCACCGGACTGGGAGCGATCACCCGGTTGGCTGGATTGATCCCCTCATAGGCCATCCGCCCGCAGTGAAACATCTGACAGATGGAAACCGCACCATGGGAACGGATCTCATCACTCACCTTCTTCCAGGCATCCACCTGGTTCTGGTTCAGGATCCGGGCCTGGCCGGGATAGCCCTGGGCACTTTCATAATCCGTGACAATGGCCTCGGTATACACCAGACCGGCCCCGTTTTTTGCCCGGGTTTTCAGAAACGTCAGCACATCTTCTCTGGGGATACTGTCCCCGGCTGCAGACATCCGGGTCATAGGGGCAACGCCGATGCGGTTTTTAGCGGTTTTATGTCTGATGGTGAACGGAGAAAAAGTGATGACATCTCAATCTCCCGGATTAAGGTTAAATATATAATTGACAATTAAGTTAAGCCTGATTCCGTGCCATGTCAATGAGCCAGCATGTCATTGTGTCATCTTTGGTTCATCAGAAGCCCCTGGGCGGAATGACTTATTCCGGGCTGTGGGAGACACGCGCAGATTCCAGCCCGGCAGTCAGACACTCCCCGGTGCGGTCTTCTGTCGAAAAGAGATTGACATCGGGACGAATGCCTGTGAAAATGGGGCGTTGAAAAACTGTCACCCCATGGGCCGCCTTATCTACCGGGATTTTCAGGCATTCCCCTCGGTGTTGAACGGCAGGCCAGTATGTGCAAGGAGGACCGTCATTGAAATATTACGAAAAAGACCGGATTCAGTCTTTGCCTGTCAAAAAAGCCGTGGGGCGGATGCTGCTTCACGATATCACCCGCATCGTTCCGGACCTGTTCAAAGGTCCGGCATTCAAAAAAGGCCATATCATTACTGAAGCGGATGTAGAGAAGCTGCTGGACCTGGGCAAACAGCATGTGTACGTGGCCTGTCTCAACGGCGAAGTGCATGAAAACGACGCTGCTGAGCGAATTGCCCGGGCCGCTGCCGGAAAAAACATCCGGCTTTCCGATCCAAAAGAGGGCAAGGTGGGATTCAGCGCTGGCACTTCCGGCCTCCTGAAAATCGACGTGGATGGCCTGACGCAGCTCAACAGCGTTCCGGAAGTGATCTGTGCCACCCTGCACACGAACCAGGTGGTAACACCGGGTCAGGATCTGGCCGGTACCCGGGTGATTCCGCTGTCCATTGATGAGAATCATGTGATCGCCGCGGAAAAAGTGTGCCAGGAATTTTTTCCCATCATCGATATCAAACCGTTTTCCCGGCTGGATGTGGGACTGGTGGTCACTGGTTCAGAAGTGTTTTCCGGCCGGATCAAAGACGGATTCGGACCGGTGGTCCGGAAAAAAATTTGAGGACCTGGGATCCCGAATCATGGGCAAGAAAACAGTTTCTGATGACATAGACATGACAGTGGCCGCCATCCATCAGTTCATCAATGACGGGGCTCAATTCATCGCGGTGACCGGCGGCATGTCCGTAGACCCGGACGACCTGACCCCAGCGGCCATCCGGAAAGCCGGCGGAGAAGTAGTATTTTACGGTGCACCGGTGCTGCCCGGGGCCATGTTTCTGCTGGCCTATATCAAGGATGTCCCCGTGGTGGGACTGCCCGGCTGCGTCATGTATTATCGGGCCTCGATTTTCGATTTGGTGGTCCCCCGGCTTCTGGCCGGAGAAACTGTCATCCCTGCCGACATCATCCGCATGGGGCACGGCGGATTCTGCGCCTCCTGCAAGACCTGCCGATACCCTCTTTGCAGTTTCGGGAAGAACTGATCATGGAACTGACAAACCAGCAGATACTGGAGTGTCTTGAGAAAGGGTCCCCGTTTGCCCTGGCCGCCATCCTCAGCCATCAAGGTTCCACCCCCCGAACCTCGGGCTCCCGGATGATCGTTCTGCCGGACGGTACCATCCTGGGCACCATCGGCGGCGGGCTGGTGGAGGCAACGGTCAGAGACACCTGCCTGACAATGATCCCGAAAAAAACTGCCGGATTCAATCCTTTGCCTTGAACCAGGAGTTAAAAGCCGGACTGGACATGGTCTGCGGGGGCAGTCTCACCGTGCTCATGGAAACCCTGGTCCCCGGGCCGGAACTGACGTCCGTGTTTCAGGCCCTGGTGGACCGGGAACAGGCCGGCAAAAAAGGAGTCATGGTTTCCCGGCTGTGCGGCTCCCTGAAGGAGAATTCACCCTGGAAAAAACCTGGTGCTGCCGGACGGCACAGTCACCGGCCCCAGCCCCATTCCCGGGCCTATAGTGGACGACATCCGCGACAACCGGTTTTCCGGCACATTTCCAACTGTCCATTCCATGGGCCTGGAACAGTTCATCATCCAGCCCATGCCGCCCGCGGACACGTTGTTCATTTTCGGTGCAGGCCATGTGGGGTACCAGCTGGCTCAGCTGGCCAATTTCACCGGTTTTTCCACTGTGGTGATTGATGACCGGGAAGAATTTGCCAATAAAACCGGTTTCCTTTTGCCCGGCAGGTCCGGGTGATACCGGATTTTGTCAAGGTGTTTGAAAAACTGGAAATTGACAGCCATTCCTATATCGTCATTCTCACCCGGGGTCACCTCCATGATCAGAGCGTGCTGGAACAGACTTTAAAGACCCGTCCCGCATATATCGGCATGATCGGCTCCCGGACCAAACGGGACAAAATCTATCACAATCTCATGAAAAAAGGAATCTCCGAAGAGAAACTCACCCGCGTATATTCACCAGTGGGGCTGTCCATCTGGGCCCAGACACCGGCTGAAATCAGCATCAGCATCATGGCTGAAATCATACGAATCCGTGCCGGTCAACACCCCCGCTGACCTATCTTACAATTTATTCCGGAGGTTTTTTTGAACGTTCAGATGCTTGAAATCGACAAATCCTTTGATGACAGCGGAATCCGCAGGACCATCTTCCATCAGGCAGTGGCCCGGACGCGCTACAGACATTTAAACAGGCCCCTGAACAGTTTGATCTCATAATCACCGACATGCCATGCCGGATATAGCGGGGGATCGCCTGGCCCGATAAATCATAAAGATTCATCCGGATGTTCCGATCATTCTCTGCACAGGCCACAGCGACCATATGGACGAAAAAAAGCCATGGAACTGGGGGGGTCTAGGTTTTGCCATAAAACCTTTGACAAAATCCGACTCAACCGGAACCTTTCGAAAAATGTTTGAAGAGAACAAAAAATAATTCAGCATATCCAGCGCCGGTGCATCCTGTCAATCCACGTTCTTTTTTCGTGTCACTTCTGACTCTATAACAAGAATCTCGCCGATATCCATGATCTTGAACCGCTCTGAATCCAGCTGGTTGTCCGCAATATACCGGGCCAGGTCCAGACCAGGATATCCGGCTGGCTCATCTCCCAGATGAAACGTGCCCCACTGGGTGGGAATGAAATACCGGGCGCCCAGCGCTTCAAACCCCTGGACTGCCTCGGGAATGTTCATGTGGTTGTAAGCCATGAACCACCGGGGATGGTAGGCCGTGGTGGCCATAAACGCATAGTCGATCCCGGGAAACCGACGGCCGAACTCCTCAAACCCCTTGAAATACCCGGTGTCTCCCCCAAAATACAGGGTGACATCCGGCGTGATCAACAGCCAGGAGGCCCACAGGGTTTTATTTCTGCCCTGGGCGATACGCTGGGACCAGTGCTGGACCGGCAGACAGACAAGGCGGACCCCGGCGCCCAGGTCCTGTTCCTCCCACCAGTCCATTTCCCGGACATCGGTCTTGTTCATCCTTTCAACCGGACGTTTCAACCCTAAGGGCACAAAAACCGGGGAATCCGCCGGCAGTTGCTTCATGGTGGCCCGGTCCAGATGATCGTAGTGGTTGTGGGAGATCAGAATATTTACTTCCGGCACCAGGCGGCTAAACGCTTCAATGGCCAGGGCCGGCGGGGTGACCCGGGCCGGCACCAGAGCCCTTTTTGAGAAGATCGGATCGGTCAGCCAGCATGTACCGTTCAAACGGACCAGAAAGGTATTGTGACCGATCCACAGGATAAGATCGCCCTGGGTCTGTGCCAGGCGCTGCACCGCATCCGGTACGACCGCCGGCAGAAAGGCCTGTTCTTCCTCTGTGTAAGTGGTTTTTGAAGACAATTTCCACCACATCACATCCAGAAAACTCTTGTCCGGCATGAGGAGCCACGGAGCGAAAAACCGGCCATTTTCTGCCACATGGGAGGCATACAGATCCGCCACCCGGGTTTGGGCCACCTGATCTTTCCACGAGGCTTCTGAATAGGTCTGTTTTTCTGTGGGTGTGCAGGCAAAAAGCCCCGCAGCCAAAATCAGCCCGGCCATCACCACCCCCCGGCCCTGAAACCCGCCGTTTCCTTTCCTGGAATTAATGAAAATCTCTGCTCCTGTTAAAAATGAGGTTTCAATCTTCCGTAGAAAATATATAGTAAAAATGAAATCGGCAAAGTCAACAGAGATTTGCTTTGAAAACGGCACGGTGCCATTTGCTTCACCATAAACCTGGAGGATCTTTTCATGTTGTCACCCATAAAGATCGGTATCAGTTCCTGCCTGCTGGGCAATCTTGTCCGGTATGACGGCGGTCACAGCCATGACCGGTTTCTCACCCAGACGTTAGGCATGTTCTGCGAATATGTGCCCGTGTGCCCGGAAGTGGAATGCGGCATGCCCATCCCCAGAAATTCCCTGCGCCTGGAGGGCGATCCGGAAAATCCCCGGTTGATCACCCGGAAAACCCGTGAGGATCACACGCAGCAGATGCAGACCTGGATCGATCAAAAACTGCCAAATCTGGAAAAAGAAGACCTGTGCGGATTCATATTCAAGAGCAAATCCCCCAGCAGCGGGCTTTACCGGATCAAGGTATACGGCGATGACGGCAAGATGAGAAACAACGGGGTGGGGCTGTTTGCAAGGGCCTTCACAAAGCGGTTTCCCCGTATCCCCGTGGAAGAGGCCGGCCGGCTCAATGATCCCAAACTGCGGGAAAATTTCATTGAAAACATCTTCACCCTCCAGAGGTGGCGACAATTTCTGGAAAACCAGCCCACCCTGGGAAAACTGGTGGCCTTTCACACGGAAAACAAGCTGCTGATCCTGTCCCACAGCCAGGAGATCTACCGACAGATGGGTAAACTGGTGGCCGGCGGCAAACAGATGGATTTCGATGCTCTGTTGGATACCTATGAGGGGCAGATGCTCAAAGCCCTGGACCTGAAAACCACCATCAGGAAAAACATCAATATACTCCAGCATGCCATGGGGTATTTTAAAAAGGATCTCACCCACACCGAAAAACAGGAGCTTCTTACCAGTTTTGATCAGTACCGGGACGGGTACGTGCCATTGATCGTGCCATTGACCCTGATCAAGCATTATGTGCTCAAATATGATCAGCCTGGCTCAAGACCCAGACCTATCTGAACCCCCATCCGTTTGAACTGAAACTGAGAAATTATTTTTAGTAACAGAGACAGGGAATGATCTATCTGGCCCTGGCCATTCTGTTCTCCACCGGGGTGCCCTAAGCATGAAGCGCGGCAACCGGCCGGCCGTCAATCTATGGCAGTTCCTGGCGGTCAACTCTGTGGTCTGCACCGCCGGACTGATCGCCTGGGGGGCCTGGTCTTGTCCACCAGCCTGATGCGCCTGTCCGCCGCCATTCCGACCCTGGGACTGGGCGTGATCGCGGTCACCGCTCTGATCAGCCTGGTTTTCTGGAAAAAAATGCTCAGGCCGGCCAACTACCTGTTCCCGGCCATAGCCTGTATGGCGGTGTTTTTCATCAATGCGGGAACGGCTTGGTTCTCTGACCTTGATGGCACAGCCAACCGCTTGCTTGCTTTCCAGGCGAAGTTCACCACCATCATATGAAATCGCTGACAGGCAAGAAACTGTCATTGATTCTGGTGAAGAAACATCCTGCCATGGAAGTTCGGGATCATCTCTTCGAACCCGTCACACCTGCAAGGGAATTTAGGTTGCATACCATGCCAGGTGGTGATAAGCTTTGAAGTAATACTCACCCCATAGACATTGATCTGGAAATCAGTTCGTGCTGTCCGGTAACGCCGGGGCACGATGCCAAGGTTTCCATATTTAGATACAGGCCTCGGAATGACCAAAAAATCCCTGATAAAGAGTGAATCACTTTATAGAGGGTTATACAATTACATGACCAGTGGTTCTGCCATCTATGAAGTGATGAATAACGGATCAAAAGGATCTGATTACATTGTTAAAAATTTCAACAGAAAAAGTCTGGAGATTGAGGGTAAAACCCTGGAAGAAGTTCTCGGAAAGAGCCTTTCAGATCTGAGACCGAACATTGATGATTACGGGTTGATCCCTGTTATGAGAAAAGTGTGGAAAACAGGGGAGCCTGCCTATTTTCCAGTAAAAATGTATCAGGATGATCAATTTTCAGGTTACTATGAAACTTATATATTCAGGATCCCGACAGGCGAAGTAGTCACCATTTATAACGACGTGACGAAGCAGAAAAATACGGAGCAGCGCCTGGTTGAGTCCAGATCCCAACTCAAGGCATTGGTCGATACGATTCCCGATTTAATCTGGTTAAAGAACCCTGATGGGGTTTATTTCAGCTGCAATCCCACATTTGAGCGATTTTTTGGCGCAAAAGAGACGGCGATTGTCGGCAACACAGATTATGATTTCGTAGACAAGGACCTTGCTGATTCTTTTCGCGCGCATGACCGCAAAGCAATGGGAATGAACCGGCCAGCCATCAATGAAGAATGGCTGACATTTGCAGACGATGGTTACCGGGGGCTGTTTGAAACGATCAAGACTCCGATGAAAACCCCTGAAGGCAGTCTTGTCGGCGTGCTCGGCATCGCCAGAGACATCACCATGCGCAGAAAAGCGGAAGAAGCGCTTCTAGAAAATGAACGTCGTTATAAAACTACCCAGCGAATGGGGCGGGTGGGGAACTGGGAATTCGATCTGAATACGGGCCGTTTCTGGGGCTCCACAGAGGCCAAACGAATATATGGATTTGATCCCGGTGTGAACCATTCCACTTTCGATGAAATTGAAAACTGTATTCCGGATCGAGAAAGGGTTCATCAGGCTCTTTGGGATCTGATAGAACGAGGAAAACCCTATGATTTAGAGTTTGAGATTCGGCCTGTTTCAGGGCCGGAAAAAAGGATTATCAGATCCATTGCTGAAGTGATCAGAGATGATACCGGTATGCCTATAAAAGTGGCTGGCGTGGTCCAGGACATCACCCAGAGTAAACTGGCCGATCAGAAACTCCGAAGCAGCCAGGAGAAATTTCGAATATTATTTGAAAGTGCCAGAGAGGCCTTATATTTCAGCTCTATGCAGGGAAATATCATTGAGGCGAACCAATCGTTTATTTCCCTGTTTGGTGTTAAAAAAGAAGACCTGAATACACTGAGAACCAAAGATTTATATGCAAATCCTGACGACAGGCTCAAATTCACAAAAGACATCGAAAAAAACGGCTTTGTTAAAGACTATGAAGTCAAGCTCACGGACAGGTACGGCAATGTGATGGACTGCCAGATTTCGGCAACTGTTCGCCGTTCTTTGGATGGTTCCATAAACGGATACCAGGGGATCATTCGTGACACCACTGAGATGAAACAAAAAGAGCTGGAAAAAGAACGGTTGATTGCAGATCTTCAAAAGGCACTGGCGGAAGTGAAAAAATTAAGTGGCCTTCTGCCGCTTTGTATGCATTGTAAAAAAATCAGAGATGACAAAGGATACTGGAAGCAGATGGAGGAATATCTGGCAAAGCATTCAGAGGCACAGTTCAGTCACAGCATCTGCCGCGAGTGCGCGGAAAAGTATTACCCTCAAATGGATATTTATGAAGAATAGCAAAACAATTGAAAACCGAGTGTTTTTCATACCCGATCAGGGTATTGGCTGTTAAGACGTATCATGTGTTCTTGAATTTCTACCTTCGGTTTCACCTCCATTTTTACTGATGCTGCGTCCCCGCAATGGATGGCAACAAGGGAACTGGCGGCATCGGTCACAACAGGCCGGGCGCCGGATGTGACCAATGCCATGCCATTGATGTATTATATCAATGACATGGAAATCCAGACTATAAAAATTCTACAGTGCAACAATACTTGATTTCCTGGGCCTCAACCACAATCCTGATGACATTGATTTTCCCAGAACACCATCAGATCCTTCATGGGTTCATAGTTCAGTGATGCTTGGTGATCTGCTGGAAACGGATCCTGCCCGGAAACTGCTTTTCCAACTCCGGCGGGTTCAATCATTAAACTGCCGGATCATTTCTGTTTCCGCTTTGATCGGCAGGGTAAAAGATCATTTAAACTTTTGTGCCGGCATAGTACAAATACGGTGTGATTATTTCGGTGGCATTCGATCCAGTATTTGTTTTTTTTCTGCCGGACCGCCGTCAGGAAGAAGACCTGGATTATCCATTGACCCGCATCGCTTCGGTCAAGAATATCATCGAGTCTTTAGGGGGCCCCCATACCGAGGTGGGCAGGATTCGGTTCAACGGACAGAATATCGATTTTGCCTTTGTTCCGGACACCTCGGGAAGACTGCATGTCATGGGGGTAGAAGCCCCATTTGACGTGAGATCCCCGTCTTTGCAGCGGCCGGAACACCCGGCAAATGGCCGAAATCCACACCCCCAGGAATCCACGCAACCCTTACAATTTAACATTTAAACCTTCAAACGAATACGTTCTACAACGGCGCCACCACCCTGGTAAAGAGCGGGATATTTGCCTTTATTGCCGGGTTCGAATTCAATTCAGTCTTCCGCTGCTGATGCTCGCGGCCATGATCCCGGGCAGTGTGGTGGCCCCGGCCCTGATGTGATCGATATTTTCCCTTTGCAATGCCGCTCTTTCTGGCGTAACATTCAGACAATCCAACTGCTGACTTAACGGAGAAAGGAAATGAAACAATCCGATAATGGCGGCTGGAGACCCTGCCTGGCCGGAGCACTTTCCGGTAAGGCAGAAACTTTATCCGTGGTGGCTGCCGGAAAGTAAGTTTCAGTGCCTCCACCTCGTTTGTCCGGACTGCCGGATTGAGCAAACTGCTCTTCGGGCCATACCGGGTACCGGATCGTAACCATACGCCTGAATCGGGACTCGGTTTCAAATTAAGAGAGATATGTCATGGATGATATGTTCAATCCCAATGAACCGTTGATTCAGAAACTGCGGACTGTGATCCGCTTCAGTGTCCGGTGCCTGGCGGTCCTGATGACCCTGGTGATTCTCTGGGGGGTGGTGGACGTGGCCTGGGAGATTTATGGAAAACTACGTACCCCGCCGGTCATGCTCATGAACATCAGCGATATTCTGGCCACGTTCGGGGCGTTCATGGCGGTGCTTATCGCCATCGAAATCTTCATCAACATCACCATCTATCTCAGGGATGACGTAATCCATGTCAAAATCGTCATGGCCACAGCCCTGATGGCCATCGCCCGGAAAGTCATCATCCTGGATTTCAAAGTGGTGGAGCCCGCGTATATTTTGCCACGGCCGCACTGGTCTTCGCCGCAAGCATCGGGTACTGGCTGGTAGCCAGATATGCCGATGCCCGGTCAGTATCGCGTACCGACGTGGAGCGATGCTTTGACCACCCGGACGAATGCAGTCCGGAGGAGACGGACAGAAAAATCTAACTCAAAATCTCATGCACCTTCGCGGCAATATCCTGCATGGAAAAAGGCTTTTGAATGAACTGGACCCCTTTGTTCAGAACCCCCTGCTGGGAAATGACATTGGCAGGGTAGCCGGACATGAACAGCAACCGGACCTCCGGGTGTTGTTCACAGATCTGTCTGGCCAGTTCCCGGCCGTTCATTTCCGGCATAATCACGTCCGTGATCAGCAGGTCAATCCGGCCGTCGCGGGTCCTGGCCAGGTCCAGAGCAGCCGTGGATGAGGTTTGCGCCAACACGGTGTACCCCAGTTGTTCAAGCATGGTTTCAAGCAGTTCCAGGATCGAAGTCTCATCCTCCACCACCAGAATGGTCTCTCCATTGCCGGCCGGAACTTTCTCATGTGAAGTGATCCCATTTTCTCCAGGGGGATCTGAATGGCGGGGCAGAAATACATCAAATGTGGTTCCCTGATTCAGCAGGGAATTCACCTGAACGAATCCGTTGTTCTGCTTGACGATCCCATATACCGTGGACAATCCCAGACCCGTGCCTTTGCCCACCTCCTTGGTGGTGAAAAAGGGATCGAACAGGTTGTCCCGTGTTTGCTGGTCCATGCCGCATCCGTCATCGGTCACCCGCAACCGAACAAATGTTCCGGGAACGGCACCCGAAAGATTTGAGTCATCTGATTCATAAATTGTTATCATTTCCGTTTCAATGGTGATACGGCCCACATCCGCAATGGCATCCCGTGCGTTCACACACAGGTTGGCAAGGATCTGGTGGACTTGGGACAGATCCATCTTCACAGTTCCTAGATTATTCCCCGGTTTCCACACCAGATTGATATCTTCACCAATGAGTCGGCGCAGCATTTTTGAACATATCTTCGACCGTTTTGTTGATATCCAGGACCCGGGGGGAAATGCTCTGTTTTCTGGCAAATGCCAACAGCTGCTTGGTGATATCCGTTGAATGGGTGGCGGCATTTCTGATTTGCTGCAAATGGTTTCGCAGTTGAGACGATGAATCAATTTTGTTCAATGCCAGGTCCACATGTCCGAGAATCACATTGAGCATGTTGTTGAAATCATGGGCCACTCCGCCGGCCAGGCGACCGATGGATTCCATTTTCTGTGTCTGCAACAGCTGTATTTCAAGCTGGTGTTTTTCTGTGACATCCAGCAGAAATCCCCGAATGTGATTCAGGCGGCCGGTGTCATCAAATACGGCCGCGGCATTTTCAATGAGATGGATCATGGTACCGTCCGTTTTTTTAAATCTTGTTTCATATGCGGACACTTTTTTGTTCTCCTCCAGGGCATTCAGAAACTGCTGGCGCTCCTCTCGGCGGTGATAAATGTTTCCGATGGAGGCAGTCAAAGCCTGGTCTTTGTCCTTGAATCCGAAAATATCCAAATACTGTTGATTACAGTCAATCAGACGGCCGGAAGGAGTGGAAATATAGGCCCCTGCAATATTTTCCTCAAAATAGGCCCGATACCGCTCTTCACTTTTTTCCAGGGCCTGTCTGGCTGCTTTGTGCTGACGGATTTCTTTCTGCAGGTTTGTATTGACTTCTGACAACTCTTTTGTGCGGTAGGCCACCCGGTTTTCCAGCACTTTTTTTTTCATTCATCAGCCGGGTGTAAAGCAGAAAAATCATGAATATCATGACCAGGACCAGCAGTAACACAGCGTCAAAATAAATGCTTTTACAAATCCGCTTCGCCTTCAAGGCACCGATGATTCGGTCGTTGTACCGGACCGGTGCCTCCAGGGAATGCCGGAGGATCAGCCCCATGGCCCCGGCAATCCGGTCCAGCCCCTGCAAAGGAATTTCAGACACTCCCTGAAGCACGTTTCCCCGGGTATCCACCACCGTGACAGAGACATACTTCTCGAGTTCAGCGGCAAGCGACAGGTACTGGGAAGCCCCTTCCTCATTGTAATGCCACAAGACGTTGGAGATCATATCCGCATGGACCGCTATTCGGTCATGGGCTTTTTTTCGAGTCCGGTATTCATGAGCGAACACCAGGGTGACGAACACGGCCAGCAGCAGGAGTGCAGCCATGGATGCATGATAATTCCGCTTCAATACTGGTCTCTTTTCATGTCATTCCTTTTTTGTCATTCCGGGCAGCCGGTCTTGTCGGATGGCGGCATTCACCTTGTCCACCAGGGCCTTATCCGTTGACCGGCTGAACAGAAGGTACCGTTTGTTTCCCGCCGGCATGTCCGAAAACCGGATAAATCGAAACGCATCGGCCGGCAGACCCGATGTCTGGATCAGCTCGATCGCCTCTTCTTCGGAAATAAAAAAATAATCCGCCAGCCCTTCATAAATCAATTTCAGCATACCAACATTTTCCGCAGTGGTGATCACCCAACGGGGACCATGTTCGAGAATCATGTCATCAATGTAAGGGCCATAGGAATAGCCATCCTTGCGCAAAAACATCAACGCCTGATTTTCAAAGGTCTGGGCCAGCAGACGATGGGAGACGAGTCCGCGGTTGTCGGCCCGGGCCAGCGCAATCATCGGCCGGTCTTGATAGATGGCATGGGAGTACACGGCGATTTTTTCCCGTTCCGGATTTCTGAACCAGCCGATGGCACAGATATCCGGGGTATTGGGTTTCAACATGTCCAGCTGCCTGGCCGCCGGCACCTTGACCCATTCAGCGATGATACCGGCAGTTGAAAATGCTTTTTTCACCGGATCCACACACAGGCCGTAAATGCCTAAGGGACCCGTGACATAATAAGGGGGCCGTTCGTGATACAGAACGGTCAAGACGGAGCCGGACCGGCTTTCGGAAAGGATCGGCACCGACACCGGATAATGAAACATTCGGCCGACCAGAAACGGTTTGACATACATGAGAACAATGGCGAAAATCAGACAAAGGGCCGGGATCGTCCACTCAACGGATACTGCTTTTGATTTCAACCGCTTCAACTTCACAGGTCATTCCTGTTCTGAAACCGATAGCCATTCATTTTTAAAAGGATTCAATCCTTTTTCCCGCCGGATTTGAACCGTTCCTTGTCAATACCCAGTTTTTTCATTTTCCCATACAGCCCTCTGGGATGAATACCTGCCAGCCGCGCGGCTTCTCCCACACGGCCCCGGGTTTTTTCCAGCACCATTTCCAGATATTTTTTTCTATACAGGTCATGACCTCTGACTTAACCTGATCCAGGGTTTTGTCTTCCCAGGCGAATTCAGAATGGGGTTCCACCGCATTCATCCAGTTCCCGTTTTCAGTCTTTTGCCTGGCCGCATGAAATCCGGAAGGAAGATCTTTCAGTGTAATCCAATCGGACCGGCAAAGCAAGACCGCCCGTTCAATCACGTTCATCAGTTCCCGGACATTACCAGGCCAGGAATACCCGCACAAAGCACGGACCGCATCATCGGAAAAGCCTTCGATATCCCGTCCGATCCGCTGGACCTGGTGAACCAGAAAACGTTCAGCCATGGCGGGAATATCCTCTTTGCGCTGCCGAAGCGGGGGCAAGGTCAGGGTGATGACCCCCAGCCGGTAATACAAATCCTGACGGAACCTTTTCTTCTCCACCTCCCAGGTCAAGTCCTTATTGGTAGCGGCGATCACCCGGACGTCTACCCAGACGGAAGACTCTCCCCCCACCGGAGTGAACTCGAAATCCTGTAGCACCCTGAGGAGCTTGGACTGCATTTTCAACGGCATCTCCCCGATTTCATCCAGGAAAAGGTACCGCCGTGGGCCAGTTCGAATGCACCCCTGCGGGACCGGACTGCGCCGGTGAACGCGCCCTGTTCATGGCCAAACAGTTCACTTTCCATGAGCTGATCCGGAATGGCCGCCATATTCAGGGCGATAAACGGGCCGGCAGCCCGGTGGCTTTCCATGTGAATGGCTTTGGACAGATGTTCTTTACCCACACCGGTCTCTCCCTGGAGCAGCAGGCTGGTATCTGTGGCCACCACCTGCCGGACCTCCTCCAGAAACATCTGCATATCCCGGCTGCTGGAGGTAAAATCGTGCAGCCGGGGCTGAGACCGGCCCCGGTGGTCAAACCGGTTCAAATCATAGAACTGCTGCCGAGAAACCAGCGAGGTTTCAATGGCTTCCACCAGCCGGTCCGGAGGCAGTCCGGCATACAGCACCATATCGGCACCCGCTCCCAGAAGGTCAGCATGGGCCTTGGATGACTCCCGGTCATCCAGAATAATGGTAATGGGTTTTTCCGGCAGGTTATTGAGAATAGCGACACTGGCTTCCAAAGGCCTGGGGATCAGGATCCGGCTGATGAGGAACACATCCCCGCCGCTTCGTACCAGATCCTGCCAGGTATTGCGGGGATGATGAAAAATGGTGAGACGGACATCCGCCTGGGCCAGGCGTTTTTCAATGGCAACCGCCAGTTTTTTTTCTTTTACGGCACAGACCAGCCGGGTCAGCACAGAAAAGGTCTCCTTTATTCACTTATTCCGGTAATTGATTCTGGTAATTCAATACCGAATTTCACCGTGTTCCAGTCTCCTGTCGAACAGAAAAAACACATACCGCAATTGAATGGTAAAATCCAGAAAAACCGGCGTGCCGTCCTGAGCACCCCTGTTTTTTCTTTCGCCAGCCGGATGATCGGAGAAAAATATTTTCGGTATACATTATCCGAAATATTCAATTTAAGCAATCAATTACTGAAAAGTCCGTCGAACCGGTCCGCGCCTTTTTTCAACCGGCTGTTTTCAATCGAAATTTTAAAAATACAACTTCTGGCACAATTTCTGCTTTTGCCCGGATAGCTCAAAGCGGATCGAACCGGATTCCGGTAGACTGCGGGACCCCTAAAAAAAGAAAAACCAGAAAGGCAACCAGATGATTCAAAGAGAAAACAGCCGGCACTCCAGGCACAAAGCCCCTAAATTCAAGGAAACCCAGGAAGAGGATCTGTGCTGGGAAGACCGACGGGAACTCCACAATCACCGGAAATCAGACAAAAACCGTATCAGAAAAATCGAACCAGACAAAATGGTAGCTGCGTGCTGCCGCAGATAAAAAAGGAACTCTCACATGACCATATCCCCCCTTGTCCGTTCAAACGTCACCCTGGAAACCAGCCCGGAACCCTGGGGTATTGCATGTGCCATCGATATTTATGAATGCGACCCCGAAAAAATCCGGGATGCCGATTATATTAAATCATTTGTGGTCCAGCTTTGTGATCTGATCGAAATGAAGCGCTTCGGAGAGACCCAGGTGGTGCATTTCGGCGAAGATGAAAAAGTGGCAGGATTTTCCATGGTCCAGCTGATAGAAACCTCACTGATTTCCGCCCATTTTGCCAACCTGACCAACACGGTTTACCTGGATGTGTTCAGCTGCAAAGCGTATGACCCGGAAGTGGTTCAGCAGTTCTCTCAAACCAGTTTTGGCGGGTCTTTTTCCAGGATTTCCGTCACCCACCGTCACTGAATGAGCGGCATACACCCTGTCCTGTATCAGGACCCGGCCCATTGCAGAAAACTGTGGGAAAGTCTATGGCCCGGCCGGGTCCTGTTCGACCTGTGGCCGGTCCGATGGTGTTTTCACAAGGCGTTTAACCGGCCCCTGGCGTTTCATGTGGCTGAAAAAGCCGGCCGGCCTGTGGGGCTGCTGTCCCTGTGCAAAAACGATGAAGCCGGCACTTTTGTCCAGTTTCCCGGAGAAACCTGGCAGGGCAAAACCTGGCTTGAACAAAACCGGATCATCGCACACTCCCCGGACATCCTGAAAACGCTTCTGGATGCCGTGCCCGGCCCGGTACATATGAGATATATCAAATACCGGGCCGGCATGCTGGATCCGGACGAAAACCGGTATCTGTTTTTCCCGGCATTGTACGGATTTCGCTTTGACACCTACTGGCAGTCCATTCCAGGCAAAACCCGGAAAAAACTGAATGCAGACACCCGAAAGCTGGAAGCTCAGGAAGCCCGCATTTCCCAAGGGACCCGGTGGGACATGAATCATCTGTTCCGACTGAACCTGGCGGCATTCGGGCCGGATGCCTATTTTTACGACTCCCGGTTTCTCCGCTCTTTTGAACTGCTGGCGGAATTTCTGGACAAAATGGGATTGCTTCGAATGACCTGCGTGCATATCGGCGGAAAACTGGCCGCCGTGGATATGGGTGCCTTGTGGAAAGGCACTTACACCCTGCTGGCCGGGGGCACTAGTCCGGAATTTCCCGGTGTTGCCAAACTCATCAACCAGCATCATTTGAAATGGGCGTGCAGCCAACACCTGAAATATGTGGATTTTCTGTGCGGTGATTTCAACTGGAAACAGCGGTTTCGCCTGACCTCTGTGCCGCTGTATCAACTTTTCACCCGGTCCATGGTTCAGGAGCAAGGCATTCATGCAGAGGAGCACCACATCCGCTGTGCATAACTCCCCCAAAGTACTGGTGGTGGGGACCACTGCCGACTATATTCAATGGATCCGGTCCCGGTGTCCGGGTGAGGCGCTTTTCATCACAGCCCCGTCTGTCCGTCGGTCTGCAAAAGATCCCGTGCCGGCGCCATCCGAAGAACTGGTCCGCGATCTGTCAGACACAGCCGGGCTGGTCCAGGCGTTGACCGCCCACATGGAGACCTTTTCTCAGACCCCTGCGGGCATTGCGTGCTTCGACTGTGAATCCATGATCACCGCATCCCGTCTGGCCAAAACCCTGAACCTGTCCTATCCAGGTGAATCTGCCATCCTGAACTGCCGGGACAAACAAATCGCTAAGCGATTGTGGCAGAAACAGGGCATTCCCTGTCCACGGGTATGGCCGGTTCAGGGCATGGATGATCTGATGTCGCTTTTCAAGCTGGTCAACACCGGTCTGGTGCTGAAACCGGCCTGGGGCAGCGGCAGTGAGCTGGTGTTTCAATGCGGCAACCGCAAGGAAGCGGAAATTGCATGGCAGACAATGGCTTCAGGCCTTGAAAAAAGAAATGGAAACGCGCTGTTCGCCCATCCGGATCGCCTGATTTTGGCTGAGGAACGAATTTCCGGACCCGAGTACAGTGCGGATTTCATCCTGACGGATACCGACCTGACCCTGATCCGCCTGGCCCGGAAAATGATCCCTGCAGGCATGCCTTTCGGCACGGCCGCCGGATATGAAGTGCCAGGGATTTTGCCGTTGCAGGTGCCGGTGGAAACCCTGACTGCTTTCCTGGAAAAGGCGGCCAGGGCACTGGGACTTCACACCGGGATCTGTATGGTGGATTTTGTGATCAGACACAACCGGCCGTATCTGCTGGAAATCACACCCCGGCCCGGCGGCGACTGTCTGCCCTGGCTGCTGGACATCTCCGGGAACCTGGATATTTTGAAACTGACCCTGGAAGCGGCCAGACATCGGTCATGGTCCCCCGGTTCAGTCCGGTTCTCCCCCCATATGGCCATCCGGATCCATGCCCGGAAAAACGGGATCCTTCAGGGGATCGATTTTCGGCAACTGGCATCGGAGCCCCGGGTCAAGCAGATCCATCTAATCCGGAAACCCGGCCACCGGATTGTCCTGCCCCCGGATGACTATAACTCCTGGCTGCTGGGACATGTCATCTTTGACACCCAAGGATGGAATTTTCCCGAAACCCGTTGCTCCCTGCTGATCCGGCGACTGGAAATCGACATCCGGCCATGACCGTTCACACCATTCCCCCGCCGCCTGTCATGACGGCCGGGTTTCTTAGAGATCAAATCACCCCTGTATTCGCTCAATCCCGGCGGTTTCTGGATGCGGTTGCGGCCCATGGATCACCTCTGTTTCTGGTGGATTCGCCCGAACTCGTCGATCAGGCCGGACGGTTCCGTACCGCTTTCGAATCCCGGCTGCCGGCCACCCGGTTTTACTTTGCCATGAAAAGCAACTCCATGCCTGAGATATCCCGGATCCTGACAGCCAAAGGATTCGGCCTGGACGTGTCCTCCGGTCTGGAGCTGACAGCGGCCCTGGAAATGGATACCGACCACATCATTTTCAGCGGTCCGGGCAAAACCGGAGATGAACTGATGCTGGCCGCAGCCCATCCGAACCGGGTGACCCTGCTGATGGACAGCATCGGAGAATGCCGGCGCCTGATGGCAGTCCTGACGGGAAAAAAACAGCGCCTGTCTGCCGGCGTGCGGCTCAACTGCCAGCCCGAGGGGCTGTGGCAAAAATTCGGGATCCTGCCGGACCAGCTGACGTCCCTGATCCGGGAAATCCTGGACCATCCGTTTCTGGACTGTACCGGCATTCAATTTCATTCCTCCTGGAACCTTTCCCCGGACCGGCAAAAAGAGATCATCCGTGATTTAGGGACATTGCTTGGGTGTATGCCCCTGAATTTCTGTCCGGCTGCCGATTCATTGATATCGGCGGCGGATACTGGCCGGAAAAGGGGGAATGGCTGGTAACGGACGATCCGCTGCACCATTGTCATCTGCCGGCCGCACCTCTGAAAACCTTTGCCCGGGATCTGTCCGAAGCGCTGCACAATCATGTGCTGCCCCACGTGTCTCCGGTCATCTGTTTTGAGCCTGGCCGGTGGATCTGTCACGATGCCGTGCACATCGTTGTCCAGGTCATTGACAAAAAAATGCCGGATCTGGTGATCACGGATGCCGGCACCAATGCCGTGGGCTGGGAACGATTTGAAACCGATTATTTTCCGGTGCTCAACCTGACCCGGCCCGGCCTGAGCGAACGGCCCTGCCGTATTTTGGGATCTTTGTGCACCCCGCACGATGTTTGGGGATATTCATATTTCGGCAGTGGCATTCAGGAAGGGGATATCTTGATGATCCCGTTTCAAGGGGCCTACACTTACAGTCTAAGACAATCGTTCATCAAGCCCCTGCCCCGGACGGTTGTGATATAATTTTCTGTGTTCAAACCGGCTTCATGGTTGATTTTGTCCATGAATGCGTTATTCTAGTTCTAATTGCCGGGCATGACCGCCCGGCAGAATCATCATTATTTGCACGGAGGAACCCATGAAAATCGCATTTCCGGTCACCGAAGACAAAGGGCTGGACAGTTTGGTCAATGACCATTTCGGCACGGCAGAGCTGTTTCTGGTGGTGAACCTCGAAACCGGTGACATCCAGGCCCGGACAAACCGAAAAATCGACAATCCCGATGCCGGGTGCAAGACCGGCATATTCGACAAAAAGATGCTGTGGATGCCGTAGTCACTAAATGTATCGGAGACGGGGCCAGCGCAACATGCACAACGCCGACATCCGGGTCTATGCAGCCCGGAAAGACACCGTGAGAGAAAACCTGGCTCTGATTAAATCCGGCGACCTCCAGCTGTTTCACATGTTTGACCTGTGCCAGGGGAAGAAAAACAAGAAAGAGGGGGGATGCGGCCACCATCATTGAACTCCTTTCACTGACAACCGGCACGCATCGACGAAACCACACCGTTTTTGACGTCCGGCCCGACAGGGTTCGGAACTTTGAATAACAACCGGGTCGTAACGATACTTTGACCCGGTGAAGGAGATTATGGATAATCCGGAAGAACGTGCTTTTTTGAATCAGTTGTGCACCATGACCCAGGGGGATCCCGATATTCAGGTGTCCATGTATGATATCGGTGCTGCTCTGGGAGTGGAAAAATCCGAAGCCGGCAGCCTGGCGGAATCACTGTTCATCCAGGACCTGGCCGAACTCAAAACCCTGTCCGGCGGCATTGCCATCACCGAAAACGGTCTGAAAACCCTGGGCAGATCTTTGCCCGGCACCCCGCATGAACAGTCACTGACTCTGGGCCGGGCCCCGGTGCTCGACCCTGAAAAGATAGAAATGGTCAGCAAACTGCTGGCAGAAATCAAGACCGCGCTGGAAAAAGAAACCAACGCCTACGCCTGGGTGGAAGAAGTGGTGATGGATATCAAAACCATGGAAGTCCAGCTGCTGTCTCCAAAGCCCAAAACTGGCATTGTCAAAGAAATCTTCACCTCCCTGCACCGGAACCTGAAACAGACCGGTGCAAAAGACCTGAATCAGAAATTGTCCGCTGTCCTTTCAGCGTAAAGAGGAACCATCATGACCGGACCATTGACCATTCATCCCATTGTCATGGGAACCAAAGTATTTGACAAAAGCATGATGACTTATCAGCACGGCCAGGGCCAAACCTACACGATTCCCATCTACTCCTGGCTTATCAAGGGCAGTGACCAGACCATTTTGGTGGACACCGGCGAGATGCACCCCATCCAGTCCGAAGACCGGGAATCTGCCATTAACGGCAAAATCTACACCTTCGAAGACGGGCTGGCCCGCCACAATCTCACTCCAAGCGACATTGACATCGTGATCCACACCCACCTGCACACGGATCACTGCGAAAATGATTACAAATGTGAAAACGCCCGGTTCTTTGTCCATGATAAAGAGCTGGAAGCGGTGCACAATCCCCATCCCCTGGATTATCGCTACCTGGAGGATTATATCGAAGATGTCGAAGACAACGGCCAGATCCGGGTTTTGACCGCTGACACGGACATCGTTCCCGGCATCCGGATGCTCCATACCCCGGCCCACACCCGGGGGGGCATGACCGTGCTGGTGGATACGCCAAAAGGCAGGGCCGCCATCACCGGATTCTGCATCATTGATGAAAACCTGTCGCCGCCGCCGGAAATCCTTGGCATGGAAATGGCGGTGATCCCGCCGGGCACCCATGTGAATGTCTATGACGCGTACCATATTCTGGAAACCGTGAAAAAACAGGCGGACATTCTCATCCCGCTGCACGAACCGCGGTTCGCAGCCCTGGACGTGATCGGCGCATAACTTTTTTCATCTTCTTGATATAAATCAAGGAATAAATCTTCCCTCTGGTGCATCATAGGTATCACAAGGGGGAAGATAAACCGGTCATCGTTTTGCCGATGGCCGCTTCCAAAATTTTCGTAAAAAAGAATCGATGATAACCTGATTTTAAGAGGAGATGATTATGCCCAAGGATATCCCTGTCACCAAACAGGTTCCGGCATCGGAACGGACCACCTGTGAAGCCACCCGCCAGATGCTGGAAAAAGCCCGCAAAGATGGCGTTATTCTTAACCTGGACCGGGCCGTGGACATGAAGGCCTGTCCCATCGGTGTGGAATCGGCCTGCTGCAAACATTGTTTCATGGGGCCCTGCCGGCTCAATCCCCGGGATCCCTATAAAAAAGTCGGTATCTGCGGTGCCACCATCGATACTATCACGGCCCGCAATCTGGCAAGGAATGTGGCCACAGGATCGGCTTCCCACAATGACCATGGCCAGCACATCCTGCATCTGTTCAAAAACATTATTGAAAACAAAGTCACGGATTTCACCATCACCAACACACCGAAACTTGACCAGCTGGCCGAGTCTCTGGGCATTGACACCGAAGACCGGTCCGTGCAGGAAATCGGCAGAGACGTGTACAATGAGCTGGAAAAGACCTTTTCCAATGTGGAAGGTGAAATGCCGTTCATGAAGCGGGTGCCGCCCGCCACCCTGGAACTGTGGCGAAAGGACGGCATCGTCCCCCGGGGGCCATGAAAGAAGTCATGGAAATGATGAGCCGGACCCATATAGGATGCGATCAGGATCACACCCACCTGATCAAGCAGATCAGCCGCACGGCCCTGGCTGACGGCTGGGGCGGTTCCATGGTGGCCACAGAACTGTCCGACATCATGTTCGGTACACCGTCTCCAATTTTGGCGGAAGTGAACATGGGGGTCCTCAAGGAAGACCATGTGAACGTCATTGTCCACGGACACGAACCGGCCATGTTCGAAGGCATGCTGGCTGCGGTGAACGACCCGTTCTTCATTGAGACAGCCAAAGACAAAGGGGCCGCTGGCATCAACCTGGTGGGCATGTGCTGCTCCGGCGCGGAGATGATGTCCCGTCACGGCATTCCCCATGCCGGCAATTTCTCGTCCACGGAAGCGGTCCTGGTCACGGGTGCGGTGGACGCCATGGTCGTGGACATTCAGTGCATCAAGCAGGGGCTGGCCCAGGTGGCCCAGTGCTATGACACCCATCTAATCACCACCAGCGACCGGGCCCACATCGAGGGAGCCGCCCATATTCAGTTCAACGAAACCGATCCCCGGGCCTGCACGGATGAAGTCCTGATCCGGGCCATATCCCGGTTCGGATCCCGGAGCAAACCGGTTCAGATTCCCAAGCAGGTCCAGAAAGGAATTCAGGGATTTTCCCATGAATACATCGAATACATGCTGGGCGGCACGTTCAGAGGATCCTACTCTCCGCTGAACGACAATATCATCAACGGCCGGATCCGGGGCGTGGCCGGGGTGGTGGGGTGTACCAATCCCAAGGTCCAGCAGGATTACGTGCATGTGGAACTGGTCAAGGAGCTGATCCGCAACGATGTGCTGGTGCTCCAGACCGGATGTTCCCAGATCGCCCTGTCCAAAGCCGGTTATCTGACACCCGAAGCCGCAGCCCTGGCCGGTCCGGGCCTGTCCGAGGTCTGTGAGACAGTGGGCATGCCCCCGGTGCTGGGCTTAGGCTCGTGTGTGGACAACACCCGGATCCTGATTGCGGCTTCCGCCATGGTCAAGGCAGGAGGCCTGGGCAACAGCATTGCCGACCTGCCTGCGGCCGGATGTGCGCCGGAATGGATGAGCGAGAAAGCCCTGGCAATCGGTCAGTATTTTGTGGCTTCCGGGGTGTACACGGTGTTCGGGGTAGGATTTCCCGCCCTGGCCGGCACCCGGTTCCATGAACTTTTGTTTGACGGGCTGGAAAAGCAGGGATACGGCAAATGGGGCATGGCCGTGGATCCCATCGAAATTGCCCGACTGATGATCGATCACATTGACAAAAAACGCAAACAGCTGGGCATTGACAAGGCCCGGGAAAGAGTTCTGGTGGACATGAACGACCGCCGGGCTTTAGCCTGATCCTCGGGGGGGCTGCAGGTAATGTCAAATGCGGCCCTCCCCATCAAGGCCTTGTTCTCATGTCCCTGTTTTCCTGACATGAACCGAAAGAAGGCACTGAAGACCCGGAACCCCCTGCTGACTGGTTTTGCGGAATTCAACCCGCAGACCAGTCAGCATCCATCTTTGTCCTGAAACTCTTTGCACGGCAGAAACCTGGCGGGGAAAGGAAACGTGGTCTGAACCAGGCTGGGCAGCCGATCTTTTACCTTTTACACAGCAGCGCCCCGACCGGGGTGTCTTACTGACAGACTGTCGGAGACTCTCCGTGGATTCCAGGCCGACAGGAAGGCACCCGACCGGGCGGCACTCCCCCAAAGCGCCCCGATTCCGCTTTGAAACAAGTGCATCATTCCGGCATCTGTTCTTACCGGTCCCCGGCCTCTTTGATAGCCGGTTCCATCCGGCCGGTGAAAAAAAATTGACATCCCCCCCCAGGCCCTTATATAAATAAGCGGACAGGTAATCAAAAACAAGGACCCCGGGCATGGGCCGCAAAAGTATCTCTCATATTCGAAAACCCGAAATCCTTCACCATACCTACAAAGTGGTGGAAGATGAAGGCTTCATGGGCATGACCATCGGCAAGATTGCCACCCGCATGGGGGTCAACTCCGGACTGCTGATCCATTATTTCAAAAGCAAGGAAGGCCTGATCATGGAAATGGTGGATTATCTGTTCAGAATTTCCATGCGATCCTACCACGCGGAACTGGAAAAACACACCACACCAAAAGACCGGTTCCGGTGTCTGATGGACATCCTTTTCACCACCAGCGGTAAAGGCCCCCAGCGGGACGCGGTGTTCTGGTCCTGTTACGCCATGGGGTTCAGAAATCCGGATATCCGGGACCGGATCCAGGCCATGCAGAAAAAATTCATTGCATTCGGCATCAAAGAGATCACAGCCTGGGAAAAGGCTGGCCTGGTCCACGTCCCGGACAAGGAAAAAGCAGCCGCCACCATCCTGGCCTTGTCCGAGGGACTGGGCATTCTGCGCAATTCTCTGAACCGACTGGATTCCCTGGAGGAGATCGCCCGGTCCATGCGCCAGAGCGCGATGGAAACCCTGGGAGCCGGGACCGTGTGTCTGGATCTGGAAAATGATCTTCATCAGGATCAGAAAACAGAATCCGTTTAGTGCCTGACACTTTCGTTTCTGTCAAAAAAAGGCACTGAGTAGGGGCAGATGGGCGGCAGGTTTCCCGCATCAGATGAGCAGAGCCAGGGTCAACGGGATAAACGACAACACCGTGGATATCATGATGGCCCCGGAGGCCAGTTCTGTGTCAGAATTCAACTGACCGGACAGCACATAGATGGCCGTGGACGTAGGCAAAGAAAAAAAAATCATGCCGGAGGTAAAGGCGGGACCGGTTACCTGAAACCCCTTGAGCAGGATAAATCCCGCCACCGGCAGAAACACCAGCTTGATGGCGGCCGCCAGCAGCGACACCCTTGCGTGATGGGCCAGACCCTGGAACCGGAGCGATCCACCGATAGAAATCAGGGCCAGCGGCAGGGTCACGGAGGTCATCAGGGAAAAACCGTTCTGGATGAACACGGGAAACACCAGATTCGACCGGGAAAACAGAAACCCGGCCATACACCCGAGAATCAAGGGATTGGACACCAGTGCCCGAAAAAAATACCTGACATTTTCCCGGATGGACGGGCTGCCCCCGGTATACCACACCAGCACGGAAACGGACAGTACATTGATCACCGGGATCACCACCCCGGCCAGAATCCCGAAATGACGGACCCCGTCCTCTCCCAGCACAGACAGCACCAGGGCCATGCCGATATAAGTGTTGAACCGGAAACAGGCCTGGCAGAACGAGCCGGCCTGAAAGCCGGATATCCGGAAATACCGGATCGCCGCCAGACTGACGACAAATGCCAGAAGCACGCCGGACAGCCCGGCCAGGCAGAGGCCGGCGCTCACCCCCTGATCCGGCGTACCGCTTCCGATTTTCCAGAAAAGGAGTATTGGAAAAAACACGTAATAGACCAGCCGGTCCGACATGGACAGAAACCGCTCATCCGTCATACCGAAATGTTTCAACCCCCGCCCGAGCAGCAGCAGGAGAAACAGGGGGAATATTGTATTGAGCACCAGCATGAAAAACTATATACACAGCCTTCATGCAATGGTCCAATACAAATCGACATCAGACCTGATTTTATTTTATATGAAGCGTTGTGAAGGGACCTTCCTCAAAAAAATTTCAGAGATCAATCTATTTTTCTTCATCATATGAAAAGCAGCATCTTTTACCTTTTTCAAACCATGTTTTTTTGATAAGGACTTCAACCCTCTCTCCATTTCCAACCAGTTCACTTCATCTTGAACGGTTTCCTCCCTTGTTGAATACGTCAGGACGTCCCGGCTGCAAATCTGGACACACAGGGGTACCTGATCCGGGTCTTCCCCGCACATATCGCACTTGAGGGGAAGATCGGAATCAGGCTCTCTGAACATGTCCCTGCTGGAACAAATCGCACTGCAGAAGCTGCATTCACTATATTCTTTTCCATTAATAATATACCTGGACCTGGCTTTACATTCGGTTTTATTCAAACTGGCAGAGCGGATTGCCACCCATTCATCGTTTATCTCGTTGATGATCATCCGGATCCTTGAGCGGGCCGGGTTAAACCCATTGTATTTCGGGTTGCTGTGAAATGCCGCACAGGCGATCTCACAGGCGCGGCACCCATTGCATTTGTCCGGGTCTATTTTTATTTTCTTTTGATGATTTTTTTCTTTGAATGAGTCATTTCGTTTCCGCATCCCCAGGCTATTTGTTTTTTGAAATATACTCCGTCAAGGTGAACTTTTTTGCTTGGCGGACAGCCAGGACTGCTTCTTTTTTCTGTTTCTCCGAATAACATGATTGATCCGCATACACCGTAGTTTCATCTCCCGTGAGAATGCCTCTGATGATAAGTTCCCTGGCTACATCATCCAGTCCCAGTTTCTCCAATGTCGGTTTTGTGGGGATACCGTCTCGGGTCCATCCTTTGAATTTGTAATACTCATCGAGCAGTTCCGCTTCCTTTTCCGGCTCCCTGACCTTCCAGTGATCTGCAGGGGGCTTCTCATCGGCTCTTTTCAATCCCCTGCTGATGTTAATAGCTCTGACAAGGGTCCGGTTTCTTCTGGCCACCTGCCACAGGTCGTCCGCATCCATATTCATCCCTGTCGCAAGATTGATAAATGCCGGGATGTTGAAGATGTGGTAGGCAGATCCCCCCCCGAACTGACCCCGAAAGGACGAACAGAACGCACAGATACCCAGTGCATCATCAACATAGTGCATGGTCTCGTTCCAGTCGCAGATATTGATCGCCGCCTCTATCGACGGGTGTGTGCGCGGTTCCCATTCCATGAAAAACTTTTTAAACCGATCGGGTGCGGATATCCAGCCATCTGTAAACTGTTTCCGTTCCGCAGGATCTTTGATAGGATCCTGAGGATAGGAACCTTCTGTCTGATTGATGGCCATCTTGTCGCTGGTGGAGTACATCAGAAAATATGGATAATTCACTTTCCCCAGCTTGAGTGGAATCTGCTCGAATTTTTTCATTGTATTATGGTCATATACCTCAGCACCATTTCCAATCTGACGGGCCGCCGCGTATACGCCGTTTGCCAGGACATCCCCGACACCTTGCCTTCTGACAAGCATGTCAAGCAGATAATAGAACCTGTCCGCACTGTCAGCGGGGAAGTCAGGCAGATCTTTATCCGTGAGAATACCCGCTTCGTACAGCTCGATGGCGAATGCTATGGTCTGCGGTGCCGCATAGCTGTCCAAACCATACTCCTGGCTCAGGGCAAGGATGTCAAAGGTAAAGGGAAGATCCTGAAAAGCCGCCATATGCCAGGTGCCTTTTCCATAGCATTTCAAAATGTATCTTTGGCGCCCGGGAGGCTTGACCACGAGATGGCAGTTTTTAGGGCAGTTATAGCAGCCCTGCAGCCGGTCCCGGATCTCCAGGGTGTATGCCTTCCACCTGTCTTCCAGCTCCTTGTTCCAAAAGCCTTTTCTGCGGACACGCGCATTGCCCCAGGCAAAATTATCATGGTGAAACGCATCATTCCATTCGATGGCCATAAGATCCCCGTTATAGGGGCTGGCATGGATATCCTGGCTGTGTTTGAGGCACAATTTGAACAATTCTTCCGGACTGGAAACATAAAAATCCTTTGTGCCGCGCACGGCGATGGCTTTCAGTCTTTTATCCCCCATGATCACACCGACACCGCGGGATGCGCTGGCGTTGACATGCTCTATGGTGGACATGAACAGCTTGTTTTCACCGGCAAGACCGATGGCAGCGACCTGAATCCGGGGATCGCTCAATTCCTTTTAATGGCCCATGCGGTTTCCTGCGCACCCATTCCTTTGAGGTGAGAAGCGTTCCGGATTTCAACGGTGTCATTGTGTATCCACAGATACACCAGATTTTGCGCCTTCCCCTGAATGATAATTTTATCATAGCCGGCATGTTTCAACTCAGGGCCGAAATAACCCCCGAAAATCGAATGCGAAAAAAAGTTGGTTTGAGGTGAAATCGTATCGACCATGGTCCGGTTGCAGGCCGGGACCGGTGTGCCGACCAGAAGACCTGTACTGAATATCAGCAGATTTTCAGGAGAAAAGGCATCTGTTTCAGGACTTACCCGATCCCATATGATTCTGGCAGCAGTCCCGTTTCCACCCAGGTGAAGCCTTGTCAATCCGGGGTCTGTTTCTACCCGTTCAGTTTTGCCTTCAGTCAAGTCGACTTCCAAATCACAGCCTGTCTCTGCATATCTCATGGGTTCTTCTCTTTCAGATGATCCAATATTTTCCCGGGTTTCAGATTGAAAAGCCCTTGCTCACATATCCTTAGATGCGGAATGGCCGCACTGGTCATGGTCACCAGAGATAAAACAGGGTCATCAAAAACACATCCCGCCGCTCTGGCCGCCTGGTTGACCAGTTTCATTTTTTCCGCAATCTCCTCAACCGGAAGATCCGGCATCAAGCCAATGATGGGCATGGGAAGCTCGGCAAGAATTCTCCCTCGGGACGTGAACAACGACCCTCCCTGCAATTGCCCGATCCTGTTCTCAGCCAGGACCATATCCGCCTCATCGGCACCGATAACAGGGGTTACACTGTCGGTGACAAGAATCATCCGCCTAAGGTCGACATCCGTGTCCGTGATTTTTGAAATGGCCTTCAGATCTTTTCGGGCACCGCCTTCCCAGGCCATGACATACACTCCCATCCTCAACCGTTTCAGAGTCTGGGCCAGATCTATTGGTTCATGGCAGGAGGAGGCCCCTGTCCCGACATAAGCCGCCAGCTTCTGGTTTTTAGCCCCGGCAGAATGCCCTTCCACTTTTTTTCCCAGAGCCAGTACTCTGTTCATTATGGGCAAAAAAAGTTTCAGGTTCAAGAAGCAGCGCCTGCCAGTATACCTCTCCCAGACCCAGGACATCCTCGCTTTGCAGTAAGAGGTCCATATCTTCGTCCGATAGTTTAAGAATATCCTGACTTGGGGATACCATCATGGGCACTGTGAAAGACACTTTTACCGGCTGATTCTGATAAGATGCAATAAAATCCAGGATACAATCCATACCAGACACCGGATAGGCCTTTTCCAGAGTTTCCGTTACCAGGCAGGTCGTTCCGTCCGGAATGACCTGCTTCACGAACTCTGTTGATGAAAAATAATTGGCAAGGTGGGTATGCCCGTCAATCAGTCTGAGGATAACCGTCATCCCTTTCGCATCAATTATCCGGGTATCAGGCCCAAGACAGGTGCTGAAATCTTCAGTGACACAGGCAATCCACTGATCTTTCACACAGATTGACCGACCGGTTGTCAACTCACCGGTGAACACATTCAGAATCCGACCATCTACAACAAACAGATCCGCCGGGTTTTATCGAGAGAAAACTCCATCAGGGCTTTCTGGCTTTCAAAGGCAAACCGGTTTGATTTCATTTCCAATTTCTTCCATGTGACTTCCAGTATGACAGGTGTAAAACGTCTCTCAACAGGGAATAGCCGTTATTTATTGTGCCTGTCATCAAATGCGTTCCAAAACTCTCTGTCCTTATCTCTCCAGTTTTTGCCGAAGGTTTTGTCAAATACGGTTTTCAATCTCCTGAACCAGACCCCATACCCTTGTCTGCCTTGAATTCTGGCTTTGATCACGTCGGCGATGTGACTGTCGATATTGACCATTTCCTCTTTGGGGATATATGAATCCGCCCCTTTTTGAATCGATTCTTTCAGGTTTTCCGGACTCAGGCATTGGCCGTCAACATCACGCAGGGAACATTTTTTTTCCTGGCAATCTGCAGCACGTCGAATCCACGGACTCCCATGATATCAAGAATGGCCATATCATAGGACCTTTCTTCAAGATATTTTTCCGCAGTTTCAAAATCAGACGTTGTGTCAATCAAACACATCTCAAGCAGCTCTTGAACCGAATCAAGCACATCCGGTTCATCATCCACAACCAGGATACGTCGGTCCCTGATCAGATCCTGCGTTTTGATGGTCTCAAGATCAAACCGGACGATATGAACCGGACATGTCGCGTTCAGTATCACATACTGTGATGTAGACCCCAGTATGATTTTCTGGGCCTTGGATTTTTTTTGAATTCCCAGGAAAATATGGTCAATTTCCTTTTCCTGGGCAAATCTCACCAGATCTTCGCCCGGAGACAGATTCCTGACACTCAGCTGTGTTTCACAAGGGATCCCGGACCGTTCCATCAGTTGTCCTGCATACATAAGTCCCTGATCTGCCATAGTAATGGCCGACTGCTTTTCCGAGGCCCCCCTGCCATAGAGGTGACGATATAGACAAACGAATGGGTCAGCGATGCATACTCTTTTGCAAGGGATAAATTAAGTCTGCCTTCTTCTCCACCATTGTAACCTACCAGCAGTTTCATCACAGTCTCCTAGTATCAGGCGATCCCAACACAATTAAAATAGGAATCACGCCCGCAGTTTGAATCGCTGAATTTTTCCGGTTTCCGTTTTGGGCAATGCCGGGACAAACTCGACAATACGTGGATATTTATAAGGGGCCGCATGGTGTTTGACAAAATTTTGAAGCTCCTTTACCAGCATGTCAGAAGGCGTGCATTTTTCACATAGAACAATATAAGCCTTGACAACACTGCCTCTTTCTGGATCCGGCCAGGCAACCACTGCACATTCTTCAACCGCCTCATGATCCATGAGGGTACTTTCCACCTCAGGCCCGCCGATATTGTACCCTGAGGATACGATCATATCGTCCCCCCTCGCCTGAAACCAGAAATAACCGTCTTCGTCCATTTTGAAAACATCCCCGGTGATGTTCCATCCATTTTGACATACTCTTTTTGCCGGACATCGGCCAGATACCGGCAGCCGGTAGGTCCCTTCACGGCCAGCATCCCTTTTTTGCCCGGCGGTAGCACCTTCATCTTTTCATCCACGATACAGGCCTGATATCCATAGATGGGCTTTCCCGTTGCCCCGGGCCCTGATATCATCTCCGGAGGCAGAAATGAAAATGTGAATCATTTCCGTTGCCCCAATGCCGTTTATGATTTTGATTCCCGTAGTTTTTTCCCATGCGGTAAACACAGGCAGGGGAAGGTTTTCCCCAGCTGAAACACATTTTTTCAAGCATGACAGATCAAGCCCATCCATATTATTGAGCATGGCTTTGTAGGCGGTCGGGGCCGTACAGCAGACAGTCGCCTTGAATTCTTTGATCTGCTTGAGCAACTGATCCGGTCCCGCCTGTTCCAGCAACACACAAGAGGCACCGGCGTGCATGGGGAATGTCACCAATACGCCCAGACCAAAGGTAAAGGCAATCGGAGGGCTGCCTATAAAGATATCATCTCCGGTCGGTTTCAACACCGCTTCTGAAAAACAGATGCACATTGCCATGATGTCACGGTGGTAATGGATGGTTCCTTTGGGGATGCCGGTTGTCCCGCTGGTAAACGCGATCAGGGCCGGATCATGACTGAAGGTGTCTACGTTATTGAAAACCAGGGGCTTGTCTTTCATTAAGTCTTCAAGCTCTTCCCCGGTTTTTTCCCTGCCTGACCCATCAAAATAACAGATCCGTTCCAGTTGTGCGATGCTGTTTTTGGCGTTTTCCATTTCCTCTGCCACCCGTTTATCGCATAAAGCCAACGATATTTTCCCTTTTTCAATGACAGGGACAAGTTCTTTGGCGCGCAGCAGAGGCATGGTAGATACCGCCACGGCACCGGCCTTTAGCACTGCAAGCCAGCATGCCACCATCATGATGTTGTTCGGGGATCTCAGCAGGACACGACTGCCGGGAACTATCCCCAGATTATCCTGTAATACATGGGCGATCTGATTGGCCTTTTCATATAATTTTCGGTAACTCCACGCGTCATTGGGTGTGGAAAATGCGATTTTGTCTCCCAGCCCCTGTTCAATCTTTTTATCCAGCAATTCATTGGCGCTATTCAAATGCTCAGGAAATCTCAATCGCGTGCTGTCAAAAATAAAGTCCGGCTGATCTTTTTCCAATGGCAGGTTGTCAATGACAAATGTATCCATATGTGCTGTTTTTCCATGCATCACAAATCTCCTTGTTTTAATTATTATTCTCTTTGGGGTTCACCAATGATGAAAAATCAACCATACGAAGAAATCCCCGCTGTTCTCCTATAAACGGAAGCCTTTGGGAATGGGTTCGTTCTCATAATAGACAGAACTGTTTTCATCGATGGTAAATGCCTGATTTGCAATTTTTTCTATTCCAAGAGCACACAACTGTCGCGATTTTTCGTTTAAACGCCGCAAATATTTGATGGATCTTGAGTTCAGATCCAGACCCGTGTCATCTTCAACAATGACCGGCCTGGAAATGAGCAGAATCGGACCATGGTCCACCCTGGAGGTCACTTGATGAAACGACGAATAAAGCCTGGTTTCGCCCCCGACCAGAGCATCTCTGACACCGTTTGCGCCGGCATAAGGCCTTAGACCTTGCTTTTCCACTGACAAATCCGCAGGGTGGCAATTGACGCAATTGAACCGATCCAAAAAAAGCTGAGTCGTCGCCCAGACATAGCCTGCATAAAGGACGATATCCGGTTTCAAAGGGGTCAAAAAATCAACCGTCATCTGATCGTATTCCTGTCTGGTTTTCCGGTCGCTGATTTTTTTATTTCGGGCTTTATAAAATGCTCTGATATCATTGATGTAAAAAGGCAGGTGATGAGCTTTTGCAATTATTTCCGTCTGGCTGTTCGGATTGTCGGAAAAAAGGCCCACCACTTCAAAATGGCACTTTGAACCCATCTCCAGCTCTTTTTGTCTATCAATGACGGATAAAAGGCTTTTCCCGGATCCGGAAATAAGTCCTGCCACACGCAATGTATCAGATTTGAAATCAAACAGGGGTTTTTTCATTTTCAACCTCACATTTTTTCAGCATTTTTTTGCTGATTTTTCCATTGTTGTCTTTTGGCAGTTCATCCAGAAAAACCACCCACCGGGGATATTTATACGGGGCAAGATGCTGTTTCACAAACTGCTGAAGTTCCTTTCCAAGCTCAGCCGTGCCGGTCACACCCCCCTGGACCGCCACAAAAGCTCTGGGTTTTATCAGGCCCTGTTCATCGGTTGACCCGATAACGGCGGCTTCTTTAACCCTGGGATGCGACAGCAGGCAGTTTTCAATCTGGACCGGGGATACAAAAATCCCGCCCACTTTCAATACATCGCCGCTTCTGCCCACGAACCAGTAAAACCCGTCTTTGTCACATGTAAACAGATCGCCGGTATTCACCCATTCACCGATAAAGGTTTCACAGGTTTTTTTAAACGCCTGCCAATAGCACAATCCCCTGCTTTCCCCTTTTACCCAGAGAATGCCTTCCTGCCCTTGAGGAAGAATGCCACCATCCTCATCGACTATTTTAGCTTCATATCCCGGGACCAGCTGTCCGACACTGCCGGGCCGGACATTGTCTTTCCGGTTGGAAATGTAGACATGGCACAATTCGCAGGACCCGATGCAGTCTAATATCGTCACCCCCACCTTTTCCATCCACTGATCATGAACCGTTTTGGGCAGTGCCTCTCCAGCAGATGTACAGAACCTGACTGATGATAAATCTGTCTTCTGAAGATCAGGCAGACGTATCATGGCATTAATCATGGTAGGCACATTTACCAACACCGTGGACCTGTATTTTTTGGTATGTTCAACGATCCGTTCCGGCCGTGACCGTTCCGGGAACAAAACTGTGGATGCCCCCTCAGCAAAGGAATAGAGCATGCTGATATCCCGGGCATACCCGAAAAAAAGCTTGGGAACACATAACACAATGTCATCTTCCTGAAGTCCCAGTATCTGCCTTCCAAACGTCTGGTAATTATAAAATGAATTGCGGTGGGTCAAAGGGACGGCTTTAGGCCTCCCTGTGCTTCCGGAAGTAAATTTCCAGAAAGCGACGTCATCCGCATGGGTGGGTTCAACGACCAATTTTTCTGACGCAGATGACAGAAGATCTTGAAATGACAGGTATTTTTTTGAATTGTTTCCGATCACTAGGACATGTTTCAAAAATCTGGAACGGTGCATTGTTTTTTCTATCAACGGGAGTGTTGATTCGTCAACGATCACGACTTTTGCCCGGGTATAATTCAAAAAATAGGCGTAATCATCCGGGTGAAGAAAGGTGTAGACATCCGTGGCGACAGCCCGATTTTGATGATTCCATACCAGGTTATCACAAATTCCGGAGAATCATTGATAGCCAGAAGAACCCGGTCCTCCGGCTCCACACCCAGTTGCTTCAGCACATTTCCCACTCGATTGCTTAACGCAGCAATCTGTGCATACGAGTATGTTTTTTCCTTATAGTAAATAGCCGTATTATCTCCGCGGCCCACTGTAAGATTTCGATCCAGATAGTAATCTGCGATATTCAAATTTTCTGGAATTTCAAGCATTCTGGCTCTCCTTATTACACTCCCAGATATTGATTGATTTTTTCTTTATCCATTACCAACTGTTGCTGCGAGGTAGAAAAAAACGATTTGCCCTTTTTGAACGATGTAAAACTGGTCACAGATTTCAGCCATCAACGCCAGATTTTTATCAATAACTAGAATTGAAACCCCCTGTTTTTTTATTTCAGACAAACAGTTAAAAATTTTTTTTCTGATCAGTGGAGCCAGACCTTCTGTAGCCTCATCCAGGATAATCAGGTCAGGGTTTGTCATCAAGGCCCGGCCAATGGAAAGCATCTGCTGCTCACCGCCGGACAAATGGGATCCCATGCTGTTTATCCGGTACTCAAGGCTGGGGAAAAGCGTCAAAACCCGTTCAAGAGACCAGTAGGTATTATTTTTTGTATTGGAAGTGGCAACAAGATTCTCTTTAACCGATAGAGAAGAAAAAACGTGACGTCCTTCCGGCACCAGCCCGATCCCCATTCTCGCGGTTATGAATGATGGCTGGTTGGTGATATTTTTCTCTTTGAAAATAATGTTTCCGGCTGACACTTTGGCGAGTCCCATGATGGATTTCACTGTAGTAGTTTTTCCCATCCCGTTTCTTCCCATCAATGCAATGCTTCGCCGGGCTGTATTTCAAGCGTCATCCCAAATAGTGCCTGACTTTTGCCGTAATGTGTTTCGATGCTTTCCAGTTTCAGCATACTGTTGTGTTCCCAATTTATATCGATTTTTGATTCCCTTCGCGTCCACCAAGGTATGCTTCCAACACCGCTGAATTATTCTTCACCTCATTTGGGGTGCCTGTGGCAAGAATTTGACCATAAACAAGTACGCTGATCCGGTCTGCCAGGGAAAAAATCACGTCCATATCATGTTCTACAAGAAGTATGGACAGACCTCCTTTCAATTTTTTCAGCAAGTTGATCAATTCAATGGAATCACCACTACTCATTCCTGAGGCCGGTTCATCCAGTAAAATCAACTTGGGATCTGAGGCAAGTGCCATTGCCAGTTCAATTTTATTCCTTTCTCCATAGGAAACCCGACTTGACATCTCTCCGCCAATATCAGCAAGCCCTGTTATCTCAAGGTATTCCCATGCTTTTTTTCTGATATCTGAATATGCACCGGCATTTTTAAAAAATCGGAAGCTGTGCCCTTTTGTTGCCTGAACTGACACAGCGACATTTTCAAATACGGTCATATCATCAAAAATGCTGGATATCTGGAAGGTTCGGGCGAGTCCAGCCAGGGCCCGTCTATGGGCCGGCATTCGGGAAATATCCTGACCACAAAAGATGATTTTACCTGAATCTTGAAAAAAATTGCCTGCAATCTGATTGATCAACGTGGTTTTACCGGCGCCATTCGGGCCTATCAATGCATGAATTTCCCCTTCTTCAACAGACAGATCAACATTGTCTGTTGCTTTAATCTGACCAAAATTTTTGCGAATATGTTCAAGTTTCAAGACCGGCATCTCATCAACCTTCCCTTTTTATCATTCCAAAAATTCCTTTCTTTCCATAAAGCACCAGAATCAGCAGCAAAGGTCCTAAAATAATCATCCAATGCTTGGTATATGCCGACAAGACCTCTTCTGTCAGAAGAAGGGCAAAGGCCCCTATCACAGGACCGATCAATGATCCGATACCTCCAAGTATCACCATAACAAGGAGATCTCCGCTTCTTGTCCAGTAAATATCGGCAGGACTGATATATAGTGCATTATTGGCCAAGAATGCTCCGGCAAGACCGGCGACACCTCCGGCGATGACAAAGCTGACAAGCTTATAGTGAAACACAGGATAGCCAAGGGATATCATTTTTTCCTCATTCTGTTTGATACCCTTGAGAACAAACCCGAACCTGGATTTGACCAGCAATCGTGCCAGATAAAACATCAGAAAAAATCCTGCAAGAACCACATAATAAAACACCATGTGATCGTTGAGGTTGATTGACCCCAAGGTATTTCTGGAAAACATTGAAAACCCATCATCGCCGCCGTATTGCGAGAGACTTGAAAAAAAATAATAAAACATCTGGGCAAACGCCATCGTTATCATGATGAAATACATGCCCCGGGTCCTGAGACTGATAAAACCGATGACCGCTGCAACCATCCCCGAGAGAATAACCGCCAGGGGCCAGGCCACGATCGCTGCCTCAAAACCATTGAAAGCGAGGATGCCAACCACATACATACCGATCCCCAGGAAAGCAGCATGTCCGAAACTGACCAGCCCGGTGTATCCGACAAGAATATCAAGACTGATGGCAGCCAGTCCGAAAATCAAGACCCTTGTAATCAGTCGGACATAAAACTGACCAAATATCATAGGCATCATCAGCAGGCCGATAAGAATGACAATGCAGACAATCCCTTTTGGGGAACAAACCGTTTTGAGTGGATTAGCCATTTGCGGAAAACAATCCTTTCGGTCTTATTGCCAGAACGGTGGCCATTAAAATGTAAATCACCATCGATGCCAGTGCCGGGGGCAGCATGATCCTTCCAAATGTATCTGCGATGCCCGTAAGAAGGGCGGCGACAAATGCACCTTTTACCGAACCAATGCCACCAATCACAATCACTACAAAGGCAATAATCAGGATTGATTCGCCCATTCCCACCTGAACACTGAGCAGGGGCCGGCCATCATCCCGGAAAACCCCGCAAGGCCGGCGCCGATACCAAATACCAGCATATATAAAAGATTGATATTGACCCCAAGTGCATTCACCATATCCCGGTTTTCAGCCCCCGCTCGAATCAACATACCAAGCCGGGTTTTGAAATAAGCAAATACAGCCCGATCGCCACGACAAATCCTGAAACAATAATGACAAACCGGTACAATGGATAATATACTCCGGGAAAAAGAGGGATTGCTCCGGATAACACACCAGGATATCCATAAAATAGCCTGCTGATCCAAATACTATCCGGATCAGTTCGTTGAAAAACAGGATCATGGCAAATGTGGCAAGAACCTGATCCAGATGATCTCTCTTGTAAAATCGTTTAAATATGGATGTTTCCAATAAAAATCCAAGGAGAACAACCGATGGCAAAGCGATCAGAACCGCAATGAAAAATGACCCGGTTTTCTGCTGGATCAGGGCAGCCATATACGCACCGATCATATAAAGTGATCCATGGGCCAGATTGATAAAGTTCATTATACCAACCACCAGCGTCAAACCGGCTGACATCAAAAAAAGCATGAGCCCGAATTGGATACCATTCAGAATCTGTATAAAAAAAAGGGTGAGATCCATTGGTTATTCTCCTGGAACAATAATTGCTTTTCTAGTTCATTGGGCACTCACTGGCATAAGCATCAACATGATCGACAAAGACTGTTTTTTCAATTTTGTTGGTCAATGTACCATCCGCAAGTTTGACAACTTTCCGGGTATAAAAATTCTGGATCGGAAAATGATTGTTATTAAAAGAAAACTTACCTCTGACGGAATCAAAATCAGCCTCTTTGAATGCGTTTCTCAGGGCATCCCTGTCTTTGATATTGCCGCTAACTTTTGCTATGGCACTGTCAATAAGTAATGCTGCATCATATCCCTGCGCGGAAAACAATGACGCAATTTGCCATATTCCTTTTTGTAGTCTGCTACAAATTTTTTGTTAACCGGATTATCCAGATCCGGACTCCAAAAGCTGGCGTTGATAATGTCCAGCGCGGCATCCCCCATGGCAGGGAGTGCGGATTGATCGGTGGTGAACGCCGTGGTATAAAGCGGTATTTCTTTTTTCAACCCGGCCTGTGCATATTGTTTGATGAAATTGATACCCATTCCTCCCGGGTAAAATATGAATAAAGCGTCTGGCTTGGCCGCCCGCAGCATTGCCAGCTCAGCAGAATAATCCGGCTGGTTGATTTTGGTATAGACTTCCCCCACAATCTCACCATCAAAATACCTTTTGGCACCGGCAAGCGCATCTTTTCCAGCCTGATAATTGGGGGCCATGAGATATAATCGTTTGGCTCCCATGTCATTGATGGCTTTACCCATTGCCTCATGGGTCTGATCATTCTGCCATGACACCGTAAAAAGATCCGGCATACAGTCGGAGCCGGCCAGTTTCGAGGACCGGCATTGGCACTGATCAAAAAAACATTGGCCTCTGTTATGGGCCGGGCCACCGCCATCATTACATTGGAAAAAACGATCCCGGTGACAATATCAACTTTGTCTTTTTCAACCATTTTAGAAGCGACTTGAACCCCGACACCCGGTTTCAACTGGTCATCGCCTGTAACAAGATCGACATCAAGGCCTCCCAGTTTACCATTTGAATTTTTGATACCAAGGGTGAAGCCATTCAGAATATCTTCACCCAGACTTGCCGCAGGCCCTGACAAGGTGGCAATAAACCCCACTTTCACCTTGTCTGCTGAGATTGCACTGTTCACAAAAAGAAACACGGCAATAAAGGGAATAATAAAAAACTGTTTGTACATGATGTGGCCCTCCTCGACAAAATAAGATAAATAAAGATTAATAACATTAAGATTTTGTCATATTTTAATCGATAAAAGACAAAACAAAATGTATAAATATGTTTATTCCGAGTATCATTAAGAATATATATAGTCAAGCTGTTTTTTCTTAAAAAAATATTCTCTTTATCCCATTGATAAATAAATTTATTACAATTAAATTTAAATGGTTATATTAAATTTCTTCTTGAAAATATTTTTACCAAATGATATTTGGTTATTTAAATGAGACACACAAGTGACCGACCAAAGAATTTGGAAGAAAGCGGCATTTAAAAAAACATTTAATCTTTTGGAGGACATCACCTTGAAAATCAATAAAATGGATCACATTTGCGTGGCTGTCAAAGATCTCGACAAAGCTCGCGAAGTCTGGGAACCGCTGCTCGGGAAAACAAAGCCAGACGATGCGTATATCGACGAACCTGAAAAATCAGAGTGGCACGTTACTGGTCGGGGATACCGGATTTGAACTCATGGAATCTACCACACCGGATGGAGAAGTTGCTAAATTCATAGAAAAAAATGGAGAAGGTATAATGCTGTTGAGTTTTAATGTGGACAACACCCAAAAAGCGGTTGAAGAGCTCAAACAAAAAAACTATCCTGTTATTGGTGATGTCAGGCCATTTCGGGATTGTGAATTCGCTTTTGTCCATCCCAGAAAAATGAACGGTGTTCTTGTCGAATTCATTGATTACAAATGGAATGAACTTTTAAAATAGATATTGAAATTCTAACAGAAATGCGAGAGTGCGCGTTTCAGAAAATGTGAGACCAGATCGACTATGAAAAAAGACCGACTCCGAACCAAGAAAAAAAATTCCGGTACCCGGGCCCAGATAATTGAAGCGGCCAAAGAACTTTTTGCGGAAAAAGGATTTTTACAGACAACCGTTTCAGATATTTCAAAAAGTATCGGCCTTTCCGAAGCTGCCCTTTATGAATATTTCAAGGGAAAAGAGGACCTTCTTATTGAAATACCGCGATTATGGGTTTCAGATCTTTTGGAGGATCTCGAAAATCATCTCTTCGGTATAGAGGGGGCAGAAAACAAGCTCAGGAAATATTTGTGGTGGTACCTGCGAAGGATAGAATCATCCCCGACTGACGCTAAGATTGTTTATCTTAATATTAAGACCAATAGAAAATTTTTGGAATCTGATGTGTATTCAGATGTCAGAAAATTATATTCATATCCTGTCACCATCATTTCGGACGGCATAAAAAATGGCGAAATATGTGAAGATATCAGCCCCTATGCCGCCCGTGATATTTTTGCCAGCACAATGGATCATATGGTCACCCGGTGGCTTTTAAAGGATATGTCATACAGCCTGTTCGACAACGCTGAAACGACCTTTAAAATCTTTATGAGACTTTTCAAAGCAGCCAATTGTTCAGATAAACAGACTTAGCATTATTTCATAAAAATCCGGTTCTCTGTCACGCTGAGAAACCGGGCGCCGGTATCCGCCACCTGGATGACACTTTCAATGCCTGCGGCAAAGCGGTCCTTGAAAATGAACTTGGGCTCCACGGCAAACACCATGCCGGGCATCAATTCCTGGGAATTACCCCGGGACAGAATAGGGGCTTCCACCAGTTCCAGGCCCACGCCATGCCCGATGAATCTGGATTTGAGTCCGGGCAGTCCCAGAAACGGGTCCCCCAGTCCGAGTTGTTCGGCCCGGTTCCCGGCGGCCGTGAACACCTCGCCCGCCGGGACACCCGGTCTCATCTTCTCCAGCAGGTGGCAGAGGATATCGATGGCCGCCTGTCCGGCCTGTTCCGCGTCCGGGGGCAACGTTCCCATCACCATCATCCGGGTTTCATCCATGTGGTACCCGTTGACCATGGTGCCCAGGTCCAGGAGAATGGGTTCGTTTTCCTGAATCCGTTTGGGCCCGGCCCCGAATGGATAGGCACTGCACGTGCCCGTGCCGCTCACCGGGCTATCCAGGGCCCCGCCCATGCCTCCGGAGATTCCGCTCATCAGATGATGGGAAAACCCTTCCGCCCGGTAGTGACGTACCAGCAGTTTGCCGGAATGTCCGTTGGCCCGGGCAAAGGCTTCCACCCGGCCGCAGAACGCGATCTCTGATTCTCCCGGGACCAGTTGTTCGCGGACAAACGAAAAGGTGTCTCTGGACAACCTGGCCACGGATGCCATCTGACCTATTTCCCAGTCGGATTTGATCATGCGGCAGCCCGTGATCAAAGAAGTGGCATCCATCCATACCGATGGGGTAAAAAGGGTCTCGAAAAACTGGTAATCCCGCACTGGCACCACATCAAATGCCAGGCCCAGTGTCCCCGGCAAACGGCCGTGAAGCGACTGGATCTGAAACGGTATCCGGGTGATGGACGACACCGGGACCACATGCCCGATCCCTGTTTCTGCCTCGGCCCGGGGCAGGTACCGCTTCACAAACAGCAATGGATCATAATCCACCGGCACATACAGATAGGCATCCTGGGCCGTGCCGGAAAAATAGTAGATATCCGGTTTATGGGTCAGAAACACCGCGTCCGTGCCGGCCTTTTCCATCCGGGTTTTCAAGGCGTGGATCCGGTTCTGGATTTCAGAGGAAGGCACTGATTTTGAAAATGGATTACTTTTCATAAAGAATTTGGCGGATGCTCTGAAGCAGATCCCCTGGGCTGACCGGTTTCTGGATATATTTTCTGATGCCCATCTGAATGGCGGTGTCTTCGGAGATGACCTCACTGAAGCCGCACCACAGAATGATCGGCAGATCCGGGCGGATTTTCAGCATCGATTCTGCCAGTTTGTCCCCGGTGACTGCCGGCATGGTCATGTCCGTGATCACCAGATCCACCTCGTCGGAACAGGTTTCAAACGCGCTGAGCGCGGCTGCACCGTCTTCATACAGTTTCACCGTGTATCCGTGACCATTCAGAAATTCCTCATAAATCTGGCGGATCGCTGCTTCATCATCCACCAGCATGATGGTTTCCCCGCCGGTTTGAACCGCTTTAACAGATTCTGCCGAGGCAGACGTCTCTGAAGCCGATTTTTCTTTGCTGCGGCCACCGGGAAAAAAATATCAATCGTCGTTCCCTTGTTCGGCCGGCTGTGGATATCCATCATCCCTTCATGTTCGTCCACGATGGACCGAACCGTTGCCAGGTCCAAAGATATCCTGTTTTCGCCTTTCCTTGTTCCGGATTCCGGATTGAAGAGCTGGTCAAGCATTTGATCATCCACATTCTGCCCCGTGTCGGTCACGGACAGTTTCAGATATTCTCCGGCAGGAATCTCCCGGCCCCGGATCTGCTCCGGCCGGGTGATCGTTTCATCGGTCAGCGACACCGTCAAAACACCGCCGTTTGTCTTCATGGCCTGATGGGCATTCAAACACAGGCTCATGATCATCTGGTGAATTTTAGCAGGGTCCGCCACCACCATCTGCCGGGACTCCAGCCGGTTTTCCATTTCAATATAGGCCGGAAAAGAGGATCTGAGCAGTTTCATGGTTTCTTTGACGATCAGGTAAATCCGGAACGGTTTTTTCTGATCTCCGGTTTCACGGCTGAAGGTCAAAACCTGCTGAATCAGTTCTGCGGCCCGCTGGGCAGCCTTTAATACCTGATCGATGTGCTCCATGGTTTTCTGCGGATTATCCAGACTGGCTCTGGCCAGCTGGGCATACCCGAATATGCCGGAAAGGATATTGTTGAAATCGTGAGATATTCCGGCCGCCAGCGTACCCAGCGTTTCCAGCTTCCGGGATTGCTGCAGGCGAAGTTCCTGATTTTTCTGCTCGGTGATATCCCTGGCAATGCCGTGAAAACCGACAGGATCACCTTCGGTTCCGGTCAAAAGCGACACCGACGTATCCACATGACAGACCGATCCGTCTTTTCTGGTGAACTGCCAGTCAAGCGCCTTACGTCCCTTTTTGGTCCGGTAGACCTTATTGAAGGTCTGAAACACTTTTTTCGCGTTGTCTTTGTCCATGAAATCCCGGTTGTTCATTCCGGTCATTTCAGAAGAATCATACCCGAGAATATCACACATGGCCTGGTTGAAACTGACAAGATTTCCTGCCAAATCCACCTCGTAATAACCGTCTTCAAGGGATTCAATGACACTTTCAAGTTTTCCTTCATCTGAAGACATAAGATAGGGTCCCTGCTTAGTTAACGCTTGAAATGCATTGTCAATATCACTTACGGACATTAATGAGTATTTACAGAAAAAAAAAATAATTTGCAATACCAGTCGCAGAATCCCCGATTTATTGGCCGGATAAAATAGAGGGATGACCCGTTATGAAAACGTGGGCCGTTTTGTTGATCGGCATGGCCCTAACCCCTGCATCCGCTTTTTCAGATCCTTTAAAGCCGGCAGTGCTGCGGATCTATCTGCTGTTCCTGATAAAAACCCATTTCAGGCAGGTTCATCAATACAACCAGGAATTCAGGCAAATGAACCGGGTGCTGGATCAGACCAATCAGCAACTGAAACATTCCTTGAAAAAAGTGAAGAAACTGTCCGGATTACTGCCCATCTGCGCTACTGTAAAAAAATCCGGGACAACGCCGACCACGGGAATCAGCTGGAAGCGTATCTGATTGAGCATTCCAGGGCACAATTCAGCCATCGCATCTGTGAAGACTGCATAAAAAAACACCAAACAGCCCCGGAACCTTATTGAGCATCATTGACAATTGAGGTCAAATCCTTATGATGATCCAGATTTTAATTATTTTTTTTAGGAGAAACAGATGCCCGATTTAACCGCTGTCATGGAAACCAGCAAAGGAACCATTCGTTTGAAACTGTTTGCCGACCAAACCCCGGTCACCTGCGGCAGTTTTGCCAACCTGGCCAAACGGGAATATTACAACGGACTCAAATTCCACCGCGTGATCGGCGATTTCATGATCCAGGGGGGCTGCCCTTACGGCAACGGCATGGGCGGGCCGGGATATGAATTTGAAAATGAGTGCAAAAAAGATCTCAAACATGACCGTCCCGGAATTTTGTCCATGGCCAATGCCGGGCCGGGAACCAATGGGTCCCAGTTTTTCATCACCCATGGCCCCACCCCCCACCTGGACAGCATGCACACCGTTTTTGGCGTGGTTGAAAACGAAGATGACCAGAAAGTCGTGGACAGCATCTCCCAGGGGACACCATCGAGAGCATCACCATCCAGGGGAATGTGGGCGCTTTGTTCAAAAAATCAAACCCCGGCTGGATGAATGGAACAAGACATTGAACAAAAATTTTCCCAAGCTGCCCAAAGCATAAGCGTAGCCGAACCGCACACAACAAAAACCATCGCACAACAGGAAAGCCGGACAGACTGTTCTGTCCGGCTTTTTGGTCCCGGCGACCCTGCTTTGAAAAATTTGAACGGATTTCAGGGTGTTGCCATATCGATATAAAACGGAATCACATGCAGGGATCTGGTTTTCTCGTTCGTTTGCCCCAGTCGCCAGTCTCTGACCGGAACACCGGCATCTTTGATTTTCTGAATCATGCCCTTGATGTTAATAAGGGGATGCCGTGCAAACACTTTGGGTAATCCGTAAGTCAGGCTGCACACCAGGCATTTGTCGGGACGTTGGGTCAGATAGAATCCCAGTTCCACCGTTCCCGGCTTGACAGACTCACATTTCAGACGGATATCATACGCCCCTTCCGACACGTCCCCGTACAATGCCTCGAAAACCGGTCACTGGTATGGGGGGGCAGCAGCGTATCACAGAATTCCCGGGTGAATATGTTTTCAATCACAGTTTGATTCATCAGATTCACCAATCCTCAATAATCTTCAAACGGTTTATGGCAATGGCCTCTTTTTCTACAATAATCCGGATGTGAAAATCAAGATGAAAATAATTTGCCGGCCACCACCCGTTGTGGTAAGGTAAAAATCTTTCAGGGGTATTGATCTGCCCCTGAAATTTGATAGACTGTGATGCCTATTGAGCGACAGATCGATCAACCCGGTGGAGCCAACATGAACAACCATGGGAAAAATTGATTACATGGAAACACTTGCACCTTCCAAAGGCTTTAAACTGAAATTGGCAGGCATGCCCGATACCAGTGTTATCCGGCTTTCAAGGCCGGCCACGGTGGGAGTATCTGCTCGGGACATTCCCCACATCCGCCCCAAACTGCTGGTCAAGGAAAACGATTCTGTCCAGACCGGCACACCCCTGTTCCATGACAAACGCGATCCGGATATCCGGTACGTATCCCCGGGAACCGGCACTGTGAAACAGATCCGGTTCGGCCCCAGGCGCCGCCTTGTCGAGGTGGTGATCGCCCTGGACGGCATGGACGATTTTATCGAATTCAAGCCGGTGTCCCCGGCTGAACTGAATTCCCTTTCTGACCGGGAATTGATCGACCGGCTCAAGCAGGGCGGCGTGTGGCAGAACCTGCGGCAGCTGCCTTCCCGGGACACGGCGGACAGCAGCACTGTCCCGCCCCTGATCATTGTCTGTCTCAACGGCAATGATCTGTTCTCCCCTCATCCAGGCCGGATTCTTCAGGATAGAATCAAACAGTTTGAATTCGGGCTGACCATACTTCAACGGTTCAGCGACCGTGTCATTGTCACGGCCCGCAAAAGCGCCTTGAACCGGCTGGAGCCGGTCAAAGACCGGATCACCCATCTGGTGTCCGATATCTACCCAGCCTGGGACCCGGGAGCGGTTCTATACCGCATCAAAACAAAGGCGGAGGAAAATACAGCCTGGTATATCCATGTGGAGGGCCTGATTCGGATGGCTCGGTTTCTGGAAACCGGGCGGTATCCCGTGGAAACCATGGTGACCGTCACCAAAGGCCAAGACAAAAAACCGCATATGATCACCCGGATGGGAGCACCTGTCCGGCTGCTGGCAGGAAATTATCCCTCAGGCAGCGTGATCACCACGGGCCGGTTCAACGGAAGAAAAGTGGACCCGGACACGCACCTAGGTTTTTTTGAAAACACGTTGAACATTCTTCCGGACGCGCCGGAAGATGAGATGTTCGGATTCCTGAGACCAGGGTTGAATAAGCCCACGGTAACAAAAACCTTTCTTTCCTGCCTTGTGAACAGAGAAGTTCAACTGGACGGCACCCTGCACGGTGAAGAAAGGGCCTGCATCAACTGCAGCTATTGTGAAACCATCTGCCCGGTGGACCTGATGCCCAGCTTCATCATGAAGGCTCTGCACGGTGATGACATTGAAGAAGCCCTCCAACTGGGGCTTCTGGACTGCTGCCGGTGCGGGCTGTGCTCTTTTACCTGTCCATCCAAAATCGAGCTGACCCAGATTCTGTCTAAGGGTATGGATACCCATCACAAGGATAAACAAGGATAACCATACGATACCATGAATCCCATCAAAAAAATATTTGATCTACTGGAGCATGATTTCAGTGAATCCGGCAATTTCGCTAAACTGGCGCCCCTGTTCGATGCCACCAAAACCTTTTTCTTCCTGCCGTCTCCCAAAAGCCGGATCATGCCCTTTATCAGGGATCATCTGGATCTGAAGCGGTATATGAGCATCGTGATCCTTTCCCTTCTTCCGGTTTTGGTTTTCGGGGTCTTCAACACCGGATACCAGTCCGGACTGGCCAGAGGAGAAACCCTGACGTTCTGGCCCGCATTTTTATCCGGCGCCTGGGTGGTGCTGCCCATCATCATTGTTTCCTATTCCGTGGGATTGTTTTGGGAGATCCTGTTTGCCGCGATCCGGCGCCACCCCATCAGTGAAGGGTTCCTGGTCACAGGGCTTTTGTTTCCCTTGACCCTGCCGCCCACCATCCCGCTGTGGCAGGTGGCCATGGGGATTTCTTTCGGCGTGGTCATCGGCAAAGAAATTTTCGGCGGGACCGGCCGGAACATCCTGAACCCGGCCCTGACGGCCCGGGCGTTCGTGTTTTCTCCTATCCCGTGACCATGTCCGGTAATATATGGGTGGCTGGCGCCAATGCCGTGGACGGAGTCACCGGAGCCACGGCCCTGGCTGTCACCGCAGATGGCGGCGGCAGCCTGACCGCAACCCTGGCTGACCAGGGATTTTCCCTGCCCCATCTGTTTTTCGGACTGGTGCCCGGCAGTATCGGAGAAACCTCGGCCCTGTGCTGCCTGATCGGGGCCGCCATCCTCATAATCACCCGCATCGGCAACTTTCGGATCATTCTGGGGGGAATCGCCGGTCTCATTCTGACCGCCCTGCTGGTCTATGTGCTTCCCGGTACCCCCGGCACCTGGCTGATGCCGGCCCATTGTTCCATCTGTGCGCCGGGGGATTTTTGTTCGGCATCTCTTTCATGGCCACGGATCCGGTCTCTGCGCCCGGCACCAATCCGGGCCGGTGGGTTTTCGGATTTCTCATCGGATTTCTCACCGTAATCCTGCGGGTGGCCAACCCGGCCTTTGCCGAAGGTGTGATGCTGGCCATTCTGTTCATGAACGTGTTTGCGCCGCTGCTGGATCATCTGGTCATGAAACACAGAATATCAAAGAGGATCCCCAATGCCTGATAAAAGAAATCCGACCGGTCATTCAAGAACAGCCGGGTATACGTGGTCTTTTTGCCCTGGCCGTCGCACTCTTATTCAGCGTTCTGATCACGTCCGCTGCCACCATGCTGAAGCCTTTGCACCAGCAGAACCGGATTCTGGACAAAAAGACCAACCTGTTGGAAGCCGCCAACCTGCTACCGAAAGATGAAACACTGACCCCTGAGAAAATTCAGACCATCTACGAGACCCGTATCCAGGAAGTCCACGCAAGCCCCGAGGGACAAATACTGAAAGAAGCCACGGCCGGCGGTCTTCAGCTGTATTTGATTCATACGAATCAGCAGGTGGAGGGGTATATCATTCCCATCACCACCCGGGGACTGTGGGGCAAAATTTATGGATACCTGGCGTTTGAAGCGGACGGTGAAACCGTGGCCGGCTTTTCCGTGTACAGCCATTCCGAAACCCCGGGACTGGGCGGAGAAATCGAAAGTCAGTGGTTTCAGGACAATTTCAAAGGCAAAAAAATACTCAACGACCAGAATCAACTGGTTTCCGTGAGCATTGCCAAAGGGAAAACCGAAAACCTGCCGGAATCTTCGGGATCATTACGTGGATGGCATTTCCGGCGCCACGCTCACCGGACGATACCTCAGTGAAGGCCTGGAGGAAACATTGACGCAGTATGAACCGGTTTCCGTCATTTTCCGTCAGAAAAAAGGGACCCAACCCCATTTAGAAACCCTGCTGGATGAATAAGAAGGACATTTTCATGCAAAACGATCTTTTCCACTACAAAGACATTCTGATTAAAGGCATCTGGAGGGAAAATCCCGTGGCTTACCAGGTGCTGGGCATCTGTTCGGCCCTGGCGGTCACGGTCAAAATGTCCACCGCCCTGGTCATGAGCATCGCTTTGACCCTGGTGGCGGCATTTTCCGGTCTGATCATCTCCAGTTTACGTCACTGGATCCCCTCCAACATCCGGATCATTGTGGAACTGACGGTCATCGCATCTCTGGTGATTATCACGGACCAGATCCTTCAGGCGTTTTTATATGACATATCCAAACAGCTGTCGATTTTCGTGGGCCTGATCATTACCAATTGCATCATCCTGGGGCGGGCCGAGGCGTTCGCTTTGGCCAACAACCCGGTGGATTCTTTTGTGGACGGTATTGCCAACGCCTTGGCTACAGCATGATCCTGGTGGCGGTGGCATTTCTGCGGGAGCTGCTGGGATCGGGACAGTTTTTCGGTATTTCCGTGATTCCCCAGTTTGTGTATGATTTAGGGTTCCAGGACATGGGGCTCATGGTGCTGGCACCGGGTGCGTTTTTTTATCATCGGCCTGCTGGTCTGGCTCAAGAACAGCCTGCCCGGCATATCCCACGAGAAAGATAAGGAGGCGCCATGGGTGACCTGTTGAGTCTGTTGTCAATTCCGTTTTCATCGGCAATATCCTGCTGGCCTATTTCTTAGGCATGTGTTCGTTCATAGCCGTCTCCAAACTCTTGAAACTGCCACGGGCTCGGCCTGGCCGTGATCTTCGTTCTTACGGTGACCTCTCCGGTGAACTGGCTGATCTACCATGGGCTCCTGGCACCCGGGGCCCTGGCCTGGGCCGGATTTCCGGAACTGGATCTGAGTTTTCTGAAATTCATCACATTCATCGCAGTAATTGCCGCCATTGTCCAGGCAGTTGAAATGGTCATTGACCGGTATTCGCCGCTGCTGTATGCCACTTTGGGCGTATTTCTGCCTTTGATTGCCGTCAACTGCGCCATTTTAGGAACCTCTTTGTTCATGGTGGAACGTAATCACACATTTATCGAATCCGTGGTGTTCGGGGCCGGGTCCGGTACCGGGTGGATGCTGGCCATTGTGTCCATGGCCGCCATCCGGAAAAAAGTGCGGTACGCGGATGTGCCCAAAGGACTGGACGGGTTCGGTTTCATCATGATCATTGCCGGGCTCATGGCCATGACCTTTATGATGTTTTCAGGAATCACCCTCTAGATTTTTCAAGGAGCACACAGTGATTTACCTTATCAGCCTGTCGATCTTTTCCGGTGTGATCATCGTCCTTGTGTTTGTGCTGCTGTTTGTGGAAGCCAAAGTCACCACCCAGGGCACCCATACCATTACCATCAACAATGACAAAGAGAATGCGCTGTCGGTTTCCGGCAATCCCACACTGTTGTCGGCCCTGTCCGGAAATGAAATTTTTCTGCCGTCCGCCTGCGGCGGTTCCGGCTCCTGCGCCATGTGCAAATGCAAGGTCACTGATGGCGGCGGTGCCATTCTGCCCACGGAACTGGCCCACCTGTCCCGAAAGGAAAAACTGGAGGGCATCCGGCTGTCCTGCCAGCTCAAAGTGAAGCAGGACATGGCCATCCGGGTGCCGGAATCCATTTTCGGCATCAAAAAGGTCAATGCCGTTGTGGTATCCAATGACAATGTGTCCACCTTTATCAAGGAGCTGGTGCTGGAACCCGAAGAGCCCATCGAATTTGAAGCCGGGGCCTATATTCAGATCGATGTGCCGGAATATGAACTCACTTTCAAGGATTTCAACATTGACAGCAAATATGTAAGTGAATGGAAAAATACAATCTGTTCTCTCTGGCTGCCAAAGGCATCAAACCGGGATTCCGGGCCTATTCCATGGCCAACCCGCCCCATGAAACAGATATTGTCAAGCTCAATGTCCGTATTGCCACGCCTCCGCCGGGCACCGAAGGCATTCCGCCGGGATTTGGTTCCTCGTTCATATTCGGGCTTGAGCCCGGAGACAAGGTCAAAATCTCCGGGCCGTACGGCGATTTCATGGCAAAGGACACGGACAAAGAGATGTGCTTTGTCGGCGGCGGGGCCGGCATGGCGCCGTTGCGCAGCCACATCCTCCATCAGCTGGAAGGCATCAACGGCAAACGCAAAATCACCTTTTGGTACGGGGCCAGATCGGTCAAAGAGATGTTCTATCATGAAGAGTTCCTGGATCTGGAAAAACGGTTTAACAACTTCACTTATCAGGTAGCACTTTCCGCTCCGGAAAAGGAGGACAACTGGACCGGTCTCACCGGGTTTGTCCATATGCATCTTATCGATTCCTATCTTAAGGACCATGAGGATCCCACGGAAATCGAATATTACCTGTGCGGCCCGCCGCCCATGATCGATGCGGTGATCGAATCCCTGTACGACCTGGGAGTGGAGGATGACATGATTTTTTACGACAAGTTCAGCTGATGGAACGCATCACGTTTCTGGGGAAAACGCTGAAAAATCCGCTGGTGCTGGCCTCGGGCATCCTGGGGAACAATGCCGGGATTCTGGAGCGGGTTCACAACGCCGGGTGCGGCCTGGTGACCCTGAAATCCATTGGTCCCGCGCCCCGGGACGGCCATAACAATCCCACGGTCGTCGACTTAGGGTTTGGCATGATCAATGCTGTGGGACTGCCCACCCCGGGATATGACCGCATGGATGCGGAATGGCAGGCCCTGGCGGACCGGACATTTCCCCTCAATGCCAGCATTTACGGCGGATCTGTGGATGAATTCATCCGGGTGGCTCAGTTCGTGTCCGAAAAGGAGCCGGATTTCATTGAAGTCAATATTTCCTGCCCCAATTCCGATCATCATGGCATGCTGTTCGGCGTGGATGAGAAAGCAGCCTTTGCCGTCACAAATGCGGTCAAAAAAGTGATTTCCGTCCCGTTGATCGCCAAACTTACCCCGGCAGCCCCGGATATCGGCAAAATTGCCAAAGCATGTGAAGACGCGGGAGCGGACGCCATCTGCGCCATCAATACGGCCGGTCCGGGCATGGTCATTAATATCGAAGCGAAAATGCCGGTGCTGGCCTTCAAAAAAGGTGGCCTGTCCGGCCCCATGATCAAACCCGTTGCTGTGAGGTGCGTGTACGACATTTACCGGGCCGTGTCCATCCCGATCATCGGCTTAGGGGGGGTCACCACCGGGGAAGATGCCGTTGAAATGTTCATGGCCGGGGCCACGCTGGCCGGTATGGGATCGGCGGTGCGGTACCGGGGCATCGAAGTATTCGACCAGGTGAACCGGGAGCTTGACGACTGGCTGACCGCCCACCATACCACCCGGGAGGCGATTATCGGCGCGGCCCATGACAGGAGGCATCTCCCGTGATCGCCAAACACACCCCCTGATGATCGAAGTGGCGGAAAAAACCGTTCATAACCATGTTTATACCACTTTGTTCTTTGATTTTACCATTGATTATCATCCCGGACAGTTCATCATGCTCTGGATTCCAGGCGTGGATGAAAAGCCATACAGCCTGTCCCATCATTCCCCCACCCGGTTCGGCATCACCATTGAGGCCAAAGGCATCTTTTCCCGCCGGGCCGTGGGCCTGTACCCCGGAAATCTGGTGGGAATCAGAGGGCCGTTCGGTAACGGATTTGATATCGTTTCCTCGCCGCACACGGCCGTGGTGGCCGGCGGCTGCGGTATGGCACCCCTGGCACCCCTGGTGGCATCACTGCACCCGGACCTGTGTTTCCTCCACGGGGCCAGAACAAAGGATTTCATCCTTTTTCCGGACCGGTTTGAGATGACCCGCCATATTGCCACGGATGACGGCAGCCTGGGGCACAAGGGCCTGGTTACCGATTTGCTGGCAGCTGAGATCGAGCACCGGATAAAACAGGGTCAGCCGACGTTTGATATGGTCTACGCCTGCGGTCCGGAAATAATGATGCACGCGGTATTCACCCTGTGTGAGTCCCACCGCATTCCCTGCCAGGTATCGCTGGAGCGGTATATGCGCTGCGGATTCGGGGTGTGCGGGGCCTGTGTGTGCAGCGACCAGGTGGTGTGCACAGACGGACCGGTGTTTGGCTCGGCACAGCTGGGAAACATGGCCGACTTCAACCGCACGGCTTTGCTTAAATCCGGCCGGGCCGTGCCGCTGTCCGACTATGTGACCTGGCGCTGCCAATGATGCGGTACCGCAACATACCGTTTAAAAAACCACTGAATGGGACGTAAATACCCTGGCCCCAGAGGGCCAGAAACATCATGTCAGACTAAATTCAACAACCCAAAGGACACTGATCTCCCGATGACCGACAAGGAATCTTTCATCCGCTTTCTGGTCGAGTGCAATGCCCTGAAATTCGGCGAATTTCAACTAAAAAGCGGCCGCATCGCCCCCTATTTCATCAACACCGGCATGTTTGACACCGGCCATAAAATCACCCAGCTGGGCGTTCATTACGCCAGAGCCGTGCTCCGGCATTTCAATACCGGATTTGACGGCATTTACGGCCCGGCCTACAAAGGTATCCCGTTGTGCGTGTCCACAGCCGTGGCCCTGGCCGGCATGGGGCACAATACCGGATATGTGTTCAACCGAAAGGAAGCCAAAACCTATGCCGACAAAAGCAGCACCGTTGGCATGGCCCTGGATGCAGGAACCCGGCTCATCCTGGTGGATGATGTCATCACTTCAGGCAAGGCCATCCGGGAATCCCTGGAGGTTCTGAAAACCAGCGGAAACCCCCAGGTCAAAGGCATCGTCATCTGCGTGGACCGCCAGGAAAGAGGCGCCACCGCTCAAAACGCCCTGGCCGAGGTAGCACAAAACTTAAAGATCCCCATTTTTTCCATTGTCACCCTGGCCGATATCACCGCATTTCTGCACAACCAAGAAATCAACGGCCGGATGATCCTGGATGATGCCATGATGGGAAGAATCACTGCCTATCTTGCGCAATACGGCAGCGCCTGATCCATATGAGCCAATTCAGGGATGACTAATCCGCACATGACTGACCGGCTGAACCAAATTTATCAGCTGTATGACCGGATCACGGCATCTGAGGCGCTGTCATGCGGCCCGGGTTGTGCCGGCTGCTGTACCTGCAATGTCATCCTGACAAGCCTTGAAGCCCGATGTCTGACCGGCGCCCTGCCTTCAACCGGACGTCAGGAGATTCTCGCGACCCTCACGCAATCATTTCCTGCAAAACGGTATATCCCTGAAGTGAGTACCAACCGGTTTGCTAAATTGTGCATGGAAGACGCCGACCTGCCGGAAGAAGAAAATGATCCCAAATGGGGGAAATGCCCGCTGCTTAAAAATGACCTGTGCACGGTCTATGATGTCAGACCCTTCGGGTGCCGGGCAATGGTCTCGGAAACCGATTGCAGAGACACGGGCAGCGCACAGATGCCACCTTTGATCCTGACGGTGAACAACGTGTTTCTCCAGGCCATCGAACACCTGGACCGGAACGGATATTCGGGCAATCTGTCGGATCTGCTGCAGATGATTTTGTCCGGCAAAGAGCCGACCCATCAAGACATGCAGAATCATGACTTGAAAAACAATAGACTGTTCATCAAAAACGAACCCATCACATATCTGATGATCCCGCCGGAACATCGGGACCAAATGGCACCCATTGTCAGGAGTCTGTCACATCTGATCCACACCGGCGGCCCGGACCCGGGTTTGCGCCACGGCCGGTAATGCAATGTCTGCCGCATTTGGAAGGCATACCCTGATAGTGTCCCGTCACTGTGAAAACCGGTTGTCCAATCTTTTGTTTTGCTGCTGTTCTGCCTGGCCGGCACCGGGTGTGCCGTCAGACCGCCGGCACCGGTTGCAGATGTCCAGGTGCTGCCCCAGGATGCCGGGGTGTATCTGTCACCCCTCAAAGACCCGGTCATGGATCCGGTTAAACAGGCAGGCTGTTTTCAGCAATTCAAAGACCGCTTTTTCAGACCCTGGCACCGGACCGAGCCTAAGCATTCAAAAGAAGAAGTTTTTTCCGGACTGAAGAAATACCGAACAAAACGGCTTTACGGCGAAAACAACCGGCCCCTTCCCACAGATTTTTTGGCTGTCATGGCCCGGCAGGCGCAACCCGGTCTCTATCCTTTGTTTCACCAGCCGGCCATCACCGTGACCCACGCGTCCATCCCGGGTCTTCCCCACCCACAAACCCCGTATTTTTCGGCCCCTTGCATCCGGGTCACGGATTCCCCTTTGATATGGTGCAGAACTCCCTGGTACCGGCCGGCACCCCGGTGCTGATCACCCATGAAAGTGCAGACCGGCAGTGGGCCTGGTGGAGACCGAGTGGATAGCCGGGTGGCTCCGGCAGCAGGAGATCGCCACGGTGGATACTGCGTTCATGGCCGCTTATATTGCCCAACCCCTGGCAGGGTTCCGTGCCGACCAAATCCCGGTGATCCCCAGGGAAGGCCCCCCGGTTTCTCCGGTCGGGTGGGTATGGCCCTGCCATTGAAAAGTCCGGCAGCCGATACCGGATTTGTCACAGTCCTGGCGCCGGCCCGGAACCATCTGGGCCGCGCCGAAATGCTGGAGGCCAGGGTACCGAAACACGGGATTCAGGCGCTTCCGTTTCCCGCCTCTCCGAAATTTTTCGCCGAAATCCTGAATGCATTGATGGGGCAGACCTACGGCTGGGGCGGGCTGTATGAAAACAGGGACTGCTCCGCCCTGATCAAGGATGTGTTTGCCGGTTTCGGCATGGCTTTGCCCAGAAATTCCAAAGACCAGGCAGCAGCCGGGCAAAGCATTTCCCTGAAAAGATTGTCCCGCCGGGAAAAACAGGACCGGATCCGGACAAAAGGGGTTCCGCTCCGGACCCTTTTATACATGCCCGGCCATATCATGCTCTACCTGGGACTGGATCCCGCCTCAAAGCAACCAGTGATCTGCCATGCCATGTGGGGCGTCACTACCCGGCCGCTGTTCAGCCTCCGGACCGGCCGCCTTGTTGTGGGCCTTACCGTGATCACCACCCTTGAACCGGGCAAAGAGCAGTTTCCTCTGGTTCCGCCCGGAGGCCTGCTGGTTGAAAAACTGACCCGAATGGTGCTGCTGAACTGAGAGTCACTTTGACAAAGGCCCTGGCACACCCGTGGAAGATCGGAGCCATGAAGCCCCTTTCTGGCTTTCACAGATTCAACGGCAAAAAGATCGTGAAGGTCGTTCCCCGTCGTTTGACCGATTCCACGTTGATGGTGCCCTGGTGCTGGGCGATGATATTCCGCGCAATGAACAGACCGAATCCCGTGCCCTTGACCTGTTTGGAAGAAAAAAACAGATCAAATATTTTGGCCTTGGTTGCCACGTCCATGCCGCACCCGTCATCCCGGATACCGATCACCAGCTGACTGTCCTTTTCTTCGATGGTCAAACGGATGACGTGGCCGGCCTGGCCCTTGTCTTCCAGGCAGGCATCCACGGCATTGTCCAGGATGTTCACCAGCGCGGACATCATGGAAGAGGGATCCAGATTCAAAGTCGCCGGAGCGTTGTCCGACACCACCTGAAAATCGATTGAATGGCCGGCCAGTTTCATTTTCATGGTTTTCCGGATGTCTGTGACAAACGAATCCAGGGGCACGGACTGAATGATCATGGACCGTTCCTTGGAATACAACAGGATGTCCATGATCATCTGCTTGACCTTGTCCACGGCCTGAGACAGCAGGTCCAGTCCTTCAGAGACATCGTCAAAATTCTTTTTTTTCAGACCGGACCGGGCCACAAACAGCCCGCCGTCCAGGTTGGTAAGCAGGCCTTTGATGTTATGGGAGACTGTACCCAGCATCAGGCCCAGGGAAGAGAGGTGATCGGAAAGTTTTGATTTTTCCAGCACCAGCAGTTCCAGTTTCTGGGTGTATTCCACCAGCTTCTGCTGGGCGATGAGATGTTCCGCTGCTTTGGTCACGGCCAGTTCCAAAATATCCACGTTCACAGGCTTGGTGATGAAATCCGAAGCCCGAATTTCAGGCTGGCGATGGTGAGGTCCATGTCCCCGTGGCCGGTGATCATGATGACGGGTGTGTCCGGGAATCGCCGTTTCACTTGTTTAAGCAGGTCGATGCCGCCCATGACCGGCATCTTGATATCCGTAATCACAATATCCGGGTGATGTTCGTCAAACAGTTCCAGGGCTTTTTTGCCGTCCGGGGCCAGGAGCACCTCATGCCCCATGTCCATGAGTGCGATCTCAAGCACCTCTCTGATATCCACTTCGTCATCCACGATCAGAATGGTGAAGGGTGTCTGGTCCATGAACGCCTCCTTTCAGGCATATTCGTCGATGTCTTCGTCGGTTTCTTCAGGCACCGGAAACACCAGGGTGAATTCAGCTCCGCCGTCCGGAGCCGTTCCCGCCTGAATATCCCCTTTGCAGTCCTTGACGATGCCGTAGGAGATGGACAGGCCCAGACCGGTGCCCTTACCCACTTCCTTGGTGGTGAAAAACGGCTCGAAAAGGCGGTCTTTCGCCTCTTCTCGGATACCGATGCCGGTGTCATTCACCTTGACGACCACCTTGCCATTTGCCATAAAAGTATGGATAACAATCCGGTCCTTGCCCTCATCACTGTTTTTCCGGACCTCCCGTTTGGCTTCGATGGCGTCCTTGGCATTCATCACCAGGTTGATGAACACCTGTTCCAGCCGATCCGGGTCCGCCAGGATTTCGGGCAGATCTTCGTTTTTCTCCCATGCAACCCGGATACCCCGGAGTTTCAACTGCTGATGGAGCATGTCAAAGGTCTGCTGAATCACATCGTTGATCCGGGTCCTCACCAGCCGGATATCGGATTTTCTGGCAAACTGTCGCATGTGTTGAATAATTTTGTCTGCCCGGTCCACATTGATGTCGATTTTCGCCATCAGCTTATGGAAAATCTCTTCCTTGATGGGTTCCCGTTGATGTATCTTTTTCAGGCAGAAACTGGCGGAGGATTTGATCACGGACAGGGGCTGGTTCAGTTCATGGGCAATCCCCGTGGACATCTCGCCCAAAGTGGCCATTTTGCTGGCATGGAGCAGATGCTGCTCGGTTTCCAGACGTTGGGTGATGTCATTGATGGTGATCAGATACACGTCCTGTCCGGAGTACCGGGCCGGTGCCACCCACATGTCCACATCGATCTGCCTGCCATCTGCCTTGATATGCTTTACCTTGGAGATTTCTTTTTGGGATTTCACCTGCCGGATCATGTCCGCCTGGTCCTCTTCCGGGAAAAAATCGCCGAACAGTTTTCCTGTCAAAGGGGTCCCGCCGGAATGATACAATTCCACCGCCTTGATATTACAGTCCAGAATCTCCAGTGACTCCTGGTCCACCACAAACACGGGGTTGAAAATGTTGTTAAAAATGGCATGGTATTTTTCTTCGGATTTTTTCAGGTCCTTTTCCAAGTGTCTGCGGCGGGTGATGTCGATACTCATTTCCATGCCTGCCACGATATCGCCGTTTTCATCCCGCATGGGCGCGGTAATGAAGATCCAGTGTTTTTTCTGCCCTTTCCGGCCGATCCCTTCGGTTTCCCCATAATGGGACTGCCCGTCGGCAAAGGTTTTTCCACGGGGCAGTCCGGGCACTGATGGTCCAGCCTTTATACACGGCATAACAGTAATCCCCGAGCCGGGGATCAAACCGTTCCTTAAAGGCCCGGTTGTACTGGATCAGACGGAAATTTTTGTCCTGCACTGCAATCATGCAGGGCGCATTGTCAAACAATGCCTGGTATTTGTTTTTCTGTTTTTTTCAAGGCGGCCTGGTGAGCACCGATTTTCTTGCCCATCTGCCGGATTGCCTTGCCCAGGGGCTGGATCTCACGGGCCTGGCCGATGTCGATGTTTGCCTCGTAATCCCCATCGGCGATCCGGCGGGTGCCCTCCACCAGTTTGATGATGGGTTTTTTCACAAAAAAGAACGTGGTAAGAAAGATGATGAGCGACGTGATAAGGATCGTGAAAAACGCCAGACTGAAAACGCCCTGTTCCATTTTCACCACCTGGGCATCGGTCTCCTTTAAAGATACCACCACATCCAGTGCTCCTAAAATAGTCTGATTTTTGGAATGAAAATGACAATCACTGGTGGCACAGCCCGGATCGTTGCAGATGGGCTGTACAATGCCTAAAAGCCGGTGTCCGTCCGGAGACTGAATGATCCGGGTACGTTCTTCCAGAGAAATTTCCGACGGTGCCGGGTCCTGTTTGTGGCAAATATCACAGGCCACGGCCTTGATGTCCACGAACTGATCCACCTCATGGGGCTGATTGGTAAATTTGATCTGTCCTTCTTTGTTGTATATGCGGATATTTTCAATCTCCGGCTGGCGGGCGATATTGTTGATGATCTGGTTGATGTCGTCCCGGGAATTGAGCATCATGGCATAATGTGTGCCCAGTTTGATGGAGTTACTCAGCCGGTCCGTGGAGGCGATGTGGGTTTCCATGTTACGGGCCTTGAAATTCCGGACATTGACGAACGCCCACAGGGAAATGGATAAAACCACGGTCAGACTCACAATAAAAATGAGCCGGAACACCAGGCTGTGCCGGAAATAATCCAACAGCCGGTTCATACCACCAACCGGGACAGCACCGGCCTGAGATCGGACAGGTTCAGATCACATCCCAAAGATGTGCCGGACATTCCCAGGGCCAAACCCAGAAACTGCGGCAGATACAGGACCGGCAAGGGCCGTGGCTGGAACTGTTCCAGATTCATCTGACACATGGGACACACCGTTACCACGGCATGGGCGTCCCCTGTCTGATCCAGAATCTTTGCCACCAGGGTTTTTCCCACCCCGGGTTTGGTGGTGGCGGTGGAAGCCCCGCAGCATGCTGCCCCCATGTCCCCATGGCAGGACCTTTGCCCCGGTGGCCCGGATCAAGGTTTCCATGGACCGAGGCTGTTCCGGGTCATCGAATTCCGCATAAGGCCGCAGGCACTGGCAACCATAGTAAGGGGCGATCACCATCCCTTGCATACGGTTTTCAGCCAGGTGTGCCACATGGGCCACGGCTCCGTCCCTGCTCAACACATCCAGCAGGTGCCGGATCCGCAAGGATGCATGAACGGCCAGGCCTTCCTTTGCCAGAACTTGGTTGATCTGATTCTGCAGGGCATGATTCCCTGAGATCTCTTCCCGGGCTTTTTCAGATTCAGATAACACGCACTGCACGGCACCAGCACATCCAGCCCGGTCTCTGTCTTTTCAGCCAGGGCCAGATTCCGGGCCGGGAGCACCACGGAAAGAAATTGATCCACATACTGGGCCGCTGTGGCCCCACAGCAGGTCCAATCCGGTATGTCGGTCAGGCAGACCCCATGGCCCTGAACAGTTCCCGGCAGGAAAGGTCATATTCTCTGGCCGTGCCTTCCAGGGAACAGCCCGGATAATACAGATATCCCATGTCATCGCTCCTGTTGTTGTGCTGCCCGTTCAAACAAAGGCGCCAGCCTGCCAGGCCCCCAGCCCGGGAAATGCGGGTGTAGCTTGTGTTTTGCCATCAGCCGGATCCCCATGCCCGTGTAGGACAACGGAACCCGGGGATCTTTGACTGCCAGAAAATACCGGGCCATCAGTTCGGTTTCCCGGACCCGGCCATATTGCCGAATATTGTCCATGAACGCCTGATAGAAGCGGATGGACCGCCTGAACCGGGCCAGATCCAGGGCAAACGCCACCTGCTTGAGTTGCGCCATGGCGCCGGTCAACGGCAGGTCCCCGGGGACAGCGCAGGGTACACACATAACAGCTGGCACACAGCATGAACGTCTGGCTGTAAAACACCTGGTCCACCCGATCCATCTGCACGGCCCGCCACATCCGCCGGGGCGTTATGTCCATGAACCGGGCGTTGGGACAGGAGCTGGAACAGGTCCCGCACTGAACACAGGTGGCCATCTGTTCCCTGATCTGAGACAGGGTCCGGGTCAGGTCCGGCCGGACCGCCAGTTTTTTGCGGATATTGGTCAGGGGCATATGCCTCTCCTTTACAAGGGCTGGTTTAATGCGGCGCGAATGGTTTTCATCATGGACCCCAGGGACCGGTCCGCCACCACAGCAGCCCCGGACGGACACGCCGCCGCACAGACCCCGCACCCCTGGCAGGCCAGGGGATCCACCATCAGAGTGCGGGTTTCCGGATCGATGAACCGGGCGTTGAACGGGCACGCATCAATACAGACCTGACACAGGCTGCAGAACGCCGCCCGGACCCCGGCCGTGTCGCGCCCCGGAAAAAAGATCTGCCGTCCCAGAAGCGTGACCGCTTTGGCCGCGGCGGCCCGGGCCGATGCCAGTGCCAAAAATAGGCCTCCCGGTTCCAGGCAGGTGCCGCAGGCCAGGACCCGGGGGTCCATGGCCTCCACAGGCCGCCACTTGATATCGGCCTGGTCAAAAACCCGAACCGGTCCAGCCCGGCCCCGAACATCCGTGCCAGGTCTTCGGACAGGCAGGACCGGATGCCTTTGGCCAGGACCACGCAATCCGCAGCCATCTCCATATCCCGCCCCAGGATCGGGTCTGTCCAGGTCACCTTGCACCCGGTGTCGTCCAATGTCAGGTTTGGTGCGTTGCCAAGGTCACAGGGCACAAACCCCACCCCATTTTTTCTGGCTTCGGTATAGGAGGCTTCGGTCAGGCCTGGGGTCATCATGTCCCGGTAGAAAATCATCACCCGGGTGTCCGGATTGAGGGCTTTCAACTGCATGGCCTGGTCCAAGGATCTCTGACAGCAAACCCGGGAACAGTATTCCCGGCCGGTTTCCCGGCTACCATGCATTGGAACATGGCCACCTGAAGGGGTGCCCCGGCATCGATCTCATTGCCGTCCAGGGCCTGCTGGAACTGCTGCTGGGTATAGAGGCCAGTTTCCGGATCCGGGTCCACCGTGTCAGGGCCTGCTTCAGTACCGCCCACGGCCAGCACCACCACCCCGTGCCGTACCAAAATGTCTTGGGACTGGTTTACTGATTCCCCTGGGGATGCTTTGCCGGCCTTTTCTCCGGACAGCGGGACATCGGCCTGTTCCCTTGTTTTCGCATCCGTGTCCCCGCCCATGTTCCGGTCCGTGTCCCTCACCGGTATCAGCCTTGTGACCCACCGGCCGGGACGACCCGTGGTCTCTGCCGCACGGGTACGGGTGTGGACCCTGATCCGGTCATGGGTCCAAACTGCAGCCACCTGCTGTTCCAAAAAATCGGCTGCCCCCTGGATTCCGGATGTGAGCCACACCAAATTTCCCCCGAGTTCGCCGGTCTGTTCCACCAGGTCCACATCAAACCCCTGATCCGCAACGGCCAGAGCCGCGGTTATGCCGGCGATCCCCCCGCCGATCACCAATGCTCCGGAAAAAGGGAGACCCCCCCGGACCGGGGATGGAATGATGCCGCCTGGTCCGGCTCCTGATCAAGGGCCAGGGCCGAATCCCGGCCCCGGCCGGCCTCTGCCATCACCTTCATGGCGGACAATGCCGCCGCCGTGGCCCCGGTCACGGAATCGTGAATGTCTTTGGGTCCCGTGGCACCGCCGCAGGCAAAGATACCCGGGCGGCTGGTGTGCGCGGGCAGAAAGAGTTCCGCCCGGACAAACCCCCAATCGTCCACGGCCAATTCATGATCTTTGGCAAACCCGGCCAGAAACGCATCCGGGTGCTGTCCCGGCGCCAGGACAACCAGGTCGAACGGCGATTCTTTCCGTTCCCCGGAAGGGTCCAGCCACGACACCTGGATGGTGTCATCCTCTTTCCTGAGGCCCGGGGCCAGTGAATGGACCCGGGCCCGAACAAACCGGACCCCTGCTGTTTCCGCCTGCCGGGTATACGCATCCGATGCTTTGCCCCAAGTGCGCAGATCCATATAAAACACACAGGCCTCTGTCACCTGGGGGATACATGGTTTTCGCCAGCAGGCTCTGCTTGACGGAAACCATGCAGCAAATGGCAGAACAAAACGGGGTGCCGGTCTGGATATCTCTGGATCCCACACATTGAAACCAGGCGATGCGGGTCACGGGCCGACCGGTCACGGGATGCTTCAGGTCCATGCCGCCCGGGCCGGCATGGCTGAGCATCCGTTCAAATTCCAGGTTGGTGACCACACCGGAAATCCGGCCATAGCCATAAGGGTTGATGCCCCGGTCCGGCTGAAAAAAGGTGGCGCCGGTTGCCACAATCACGGCATCCACGATTTCTTTCCGGGCGTTTTTGGCCACGGCATCCATGTATATCCGGTCCACCATCTGAAGCACGGCATCCGGATCAAACGGCTTGACCAGGTAATCCAATGCCCCCTGTTTCATGGCCTCCACGGCGGTGTCCACGGCGGCGTAAGCCGTCATCATGACCACAGCCAGGTCCGGCTGAATCTCTTTTGCCCGGGTCAACAGGATTACCCCGTCCATGCCCGGCATTTTGATATCCGTGAGCATCACCCTGAAAATCCCAGTTTCCAAAAGCTTCAGGCTCCGGCCGCTGAATCCGCCGTCTGAACCGGATACCCCTCTTCCCTGAGCCATTCCTTCATGGAATCCCTGACGATTTTCTCGTCATCCACCACCAGCACGGGGCAGTCGTTTCTCCCCCCATCCGCCTGACCGATGAACGACACCGTAAAATTTCCGGGTTCCCTTTCAGGGAGACCAGGTCCGTGGCAGTACAGATCTCGAGATTTTCGTGGGCAAGCCCCCGGCGCAGGCACTGCGGATCTACCCGATCCCGCTCCATCATGGGCAGCATCCGGCACATGCCGCAGGTGGAGGTAGGAAACTGGGTATCCAGCTGGGACAAGAGCCCTCCCACCCGGTCCGACTGTTCCAGCAACAGGACCTGATAGCCTGCCTGGGCCAGATCCAGGGATGCCCGGATCCCTGAAATTCCGGCACCGATCACCAGGGTTCTGCCGATGCGATCCGTCATGTGGCCTCCTTGTTCCCCATCCCCACCATGTCGGTGAATTCCGATTCCTGAAAACGGACAGGGGCAGCGGTTCTGCATCATTCCTGCCCGGTATGTAGTCAAAGGCTTCCGGGCGATCCGGGTGACACTGATGAAAAGATCGGCCACCGGAATCCGGCTGGGGCAGGCCAAGGTACACTGGCCGCACCCCACACAGGTGCACCCGATATGGGCCAGGCGGGTCAGGTGATAAAACACGGTATCGTTGGGCATGGGCAGCCGGCCCCATTTGTCGGCCCAGGAAAGGTACTGGGTCGGGGCGTATGCCACGGCATCCGTGTTGAACACGCACTCCTTGCAGTAACAGACCGGGCACACACTCCGGCAGTTGTAGCAATTGACGCAGGCACTGAAAAACCGGTTCAGGGATTCGATGCTGCCGGTTTGGGTAAGCATTTCTTTATCCATAACCTGGAATGCTGCCAAACGGTCCGATGTCTGGTCCGCAAGCAGGGATTTTCGCTGTTCCGGTTCCCGCCCGCCGGCCAGATCCATTACCGCCAGCAGTGTTTCTCCTTTTTCTGTGTCGGCCCGAACCGGGATCTCCCGGTCCAGATCTGCCCCCAAAAGCATCACAGACACATCCGCGTTCAAGGGATATGGGCTTTCGCACACCTGGCAGGCCCGGGCCACGGGCCATGCATCCACCTGCGTTGCAGGCTTCCGATACACGGTGTGAATCCATTTTTCCACATCCCCGGCCTCCGTTTCCCCCTGGACGGCCCAATCGTCATATTCTCTATGGGACAGGGCCATGGGGCAGTCCATGCTCAGAATAACGACCTCCTCTCTGGCCCCCTGCCTGAGCTTGGTCAGTTCCACAAAGGCCCGGACCTCGCAGGGACGAAGCCATACCCCGATGGTGGCACCCGATTTGCTCCGGGTCAATCGGGACACCACCGGACCGGCATTGACAAAAAAACCCGGGCCCAGCGGGACCGTACGGTTTACCTGATCCGGAGAAGCGATCAGGCAGGGCTTGACATGGGGGGATCCGGAAATCCGGGACGGCACCAGCAACGCATCCACGGCCCGGGTATTGAGCAGATCGGCAAAAAAGTTCTGAAGGGTTTGGGTGATGGATTGGTCTCTGGTTTGAATGGCTGCAATCATAATCTCTCCTGACGTGTTGAACAATCGGTGCCCTGGGTTCAGATGACCGGGTGAATCCGGGTCTGACACGGCCCCATTTCCCTGGTCGCTTCCACGAATCTTGTCATGGTCTGAGCGAACTCGATCCCGTCACTGGCCCCGATCCAGGTGAGCCGAAGCCGTTTTGCATCAATGCCGAACCGAGGCAGAATCTGTTTGAGCAGCGTGATCCTGCGCCTTGCCTTATAATTACCGTTGATATAATGGCAGTCTCCGGGGTGGCACCCGGACACCAGCACGGCATCTGCCCCTTCCAGAAACGCCTTGATCACGTACTGGGGATCCACCATCCCGGTGCACATGACCCGCACCAGCCTTACATTATCCGGATAGGTCAGACGGGAGGTGCCGGCCAGGTCCGCAGCCGTATATGTGCACCAGTTGCACACAAAGGCAATAAGCACCGGCTCGAACACCTCCCCGGTCAGGGCGGTAGTTTCAGATGATGTTACCTGATCTGGTTCCATCACGGTCTGAGTCATGGGGTCCTCCTGATGAAATAGTCAAACAATCAAATAGGGATTGATCAGGATGCCGGCAGTTTCACAACTCCGCCAGAACACCGCTGATTTCAGCAAACATCTGCTTTCGGGTAAAATGGCGGCTCACGGCCGCACCGCTGGGACAGGCCCCGGAACAGGATCCGCATCCTTTGCACACCGCTTCATTGACCACAGACACCTGCCGGTCTTCATCAAATTCAATGGCCCCATAGGGACACAGCACCAGGCACACCTGGCACCCGGCACAGATATCCGGATCAATGCTGGCCACAGTGGGGGAAATCTCCACCTGGCCCCTGGCAGCCAAAGACAATGACTTGGCTGCAGCCCCGGAGGCCTGGGATACCGTGTCTGGTATATCCATGGGTTTCTGGCAGCAGCCGCTCAAAAACACGCCTTCCGTGGCCGTATTCACAGGTCCCAGTTTAGGATGTTCCTCCAGGAAAAATCCGTCCGCCCCCTGGTTGAGACCCAGGACCCGGCCGATCTCTCCCGCATCCTCCCGGGCCTGGATGGCCATGCATAACACCACCATGTCCACAGGCAATTCCATCACCTCTCCCATCAGGGTATCTTCAGCCACCGCCACCAGCGTTTCCGGCTCATTTCCAGTTCCTGGCAGGTGCGTGATCTGCGCCACCTTTCCCCGGATAAAAAGGGTCCCTTCCTGCTGGCACCGCTTATAAAACTCTTCATACCCTTTGCCGAAACAGCGCATGTCGATGTAAAAATCATATACCCGGGTATCATGGCCCACTTTTTCCTTAATCAGGTGGGTGTATTTCAACGCGTACATGCAGCAGACCCGGGAACAGTATTCATGGAAATTTACATCCCGGCTGCCCACACAGTGAACAATGGCTACGGATTTGGGAGGCCTTGTAAAGGTCCGGTCATGATTCCGCATCAGAATCTGTCCGCCGGTGGGGCCCGTGGCATTGCTCAGGCGCTCGAATTCCAGGGCCGTAAACACATTGGGGTAACGGCCGTAACCAAACCGGGTCATGGCGGAGGGGTCCAGAGTGTTGTACCCCGTGGCCAGAATGATGCTGCCCGCCTTGATCTGATAGTGTTTTTCCGTCATATCATGATCGATGGCATCCCGCTCGCAGGCCGCCACACAGGCTTTGCACTCGCAGCAGATCCCGCAGTTGAGACACCGGCCCGCTTCTGACAGGGCCTGGTCCGGGGTGAGGCAGGACTCCACTTCGTCAAACCCTGAAATCCGCTGGTCCGGGTCCATCCAAACGGGCTCGGACCGGGGCACCGCCCCTGGGGGTTCTGGTATCAATCCGGTGGGAGTCCTGTTTTCTGACCGGTGTTCGGATCGGTCTTCTGAAAGGGACGCTGCCGCATCAGCCGAGTGCCAATCATCCCTTTTGGTGTCCGCCGCAGTCTCACGGTCTTCCAGGTCCAGGTCCCGGCCTTCCGCGCTGGATGAACTCATGAATCTGCTGAGCTGCGGCCCGCCCCTGGCCGATGGCCTGGGCCACCGTGGCCGGCCCCAGGACCAGATCCCCGCCGGCAAACACCACAGGGTCACCGGTCTGAAAGGTGATTCCATCGACCTTGACCCGATTTCTGCCGGTGATCCCGATCCCGGGCAGCCCATCCATTCCCAGATCATCCGGGTACTGGCCGATGGCCGGAATCAGGGTGTCACAGGACAGGATGAATTCCGATCCGGGCACAGGCACAGGCCGCTGCCGTCCGGACTCATCCGGCCGGTCCCAGCTCGTTTTTCAGGCACACCGCCCGGGTAAGTTTCCCCTGATCCCCCTCCAGCCTGACCGGGCTGGCCAGCTCTAAATGGTGATGCCTTCCTGAAGGGCACCTTTGATTTCATCGGCATAGGCCGGCATCTCTTCCCGGGTCCGGCGGTAGACCAGGGTGACCTCGCATCCGGGAATCCGTCGGGCGCACCTTGCTGCATCGATCGCCACATTGCCGCCCCCCACCACCAAAACCCTGCCGTGACAGCCAGTGTCTTCCCCCAGATTGATCTGTCTTAGAAATGTGACTGCATCCATGACCCCGGAAAGAGTGTCTTCCCCCTCCAGGCCCAGTTTCATGGGGCAATTGGCTCCGGTGGCCAGGTACACGGCACGGAAGCCTGATCTTTTAGACCAGGCAGTTCGACCTCTTTTCCCAGGCAGGCATGCAGTCTCAAGTCGATACCATGGTCCAGGATATACTGGATCTCCCGGTCCAGGATATTCCTAGGCAGCCGGTATGCGGGGATGCCGGCGCGAAGCATGCCCCCTGCCCGGCCCGATGCCTCGAACACCGTAATCCGGTAGCCTCTGAGTCGCAGAAAATAGGCCGCAGTCAGCCCGGCCGGCCCGGCCCCGATCACCGCCACCGTCTCTTCTTTGTCCACAATGTCCGGAATCTTCCGGGCTGGTGATGCCATGTCCGATACATAGCGTTTGAGAAGCCGGATGGCCACGGGCCTTTCCGTTTCCCCCCGGGCACAGGCGGTTTCGCAGGGATGGGGGCACACCCGGCCCAGGACTCCGGGAAACGGGGCTTTTTCCATGATCAATGCCAGGGCCTGGTCATATTTTTCCTGTTTGGCCAGCTGCACATATCCCTGGACATTGATGCCTGCCGGACAGGTCCGGGTGCAGGGCGCGGTCCGGGCTTTCTCTATCTGGAACGTGATGGGAATGGCCTGGGGAAAACTTCTGCCGATAGCTTTGCGGTCGGACAGCCCCATGTCCCAGGCACTGGGAATGGACACCGGACATGCGGTGGCGCACTCCCCGCACCCTGTGCACAGATCCGCGTTCACATACCGGGGTTTTTCCGTGATATTCAGGGTAAAATTGCCGACAAACCCGGACACCTCCGTCACCCGGCTCAAGGTATGCAGGGCGATATGGGAATTCTGGGCAACCTCCACCATTTTGGGGGTGCCGATGCACGCCGCACAGTCCAGGGTGGGAAAGGTTTTGTCAAACTGGAGCATATGGCCCCCAATGGTGCTGTCCTTTTCAATGAGGTGCACGGTAAGCCCGGCGTTGCCGATATCAATGGCCGCCTGCATACCGGCGATCCCCCCGCCAATGACCGCCACATCCGGATGCACCCCGGACAGGCCCGTAGTCAGGGGCTGATGACAGGCCACCCGGTTCACGGCCGCCGCGACCAGGCCCCGGGCCTTGCGGGTGGCCCGGTCCCGGTCTTTAGTCACCCAGGACACCTGTTCCCTGACCGACGCCATATTAAAATAATAAGGATTGATCCCGGCCCGCCGGCAGGTTTCCATAAAGGTTTTCCCGTGAAGCCTCGGGGAACAGGACGCCACCACCACCCGATTCAGCCCGTGGTCCCGGATATCGGTTTCAATCATGGCCTGGCCCGGCTCGGAACACATGAATTTGTAATTCCTAGAAATAACCACATGGGGCAAGGATCCGGCCCATTCGCTGACATCAGCCACATCCACCTTGCCGGCGATGTTCACGCCGCAGTGACAGATGTAAACCCCCACCCGTAACGGCATGCTGTCTGGTATCATCCGCTGGTCTCCTCTGTTGCTCGGGTGTCATTCATTTTCACGTCTCCTGTGCCCTGCATCTCCCCTGCGTCTCGATCTTCCGCAGGAAGCCGGATCGTGAAGCAGGCTCCCTGTCCTTTGTCACTGTTCGCGGTGATGGTGCCGTTGTGGTGCTCGATGATCCCGTAAACCGTGGACAACCCCAGACCCACACCGTGACCATCCTGTTTGGTGGTGAAAAACGGTTCGAAAATTCGGGGCAGGTCATTCGGTGCAATGCCTTTGCCGTTGTCTTCCACCCGGACGCGCACCAGATCCGTTGCTTCCTCCATATCCGCTTTCAGCAAAATGCGCCCCGCCGGCCGGGCCGGCGCAAGTGCTTCCCCTTCGTTGAGTTCCGCCCCAGGGCTTGCTTCGATGGCGTCAATGGCATTGAAGATCAGATTGATCAGACATTGCTGCAGTTGGTTGGCATCGCCCGACACCCTGGGAATTTTGGGATCACAGGTGATTTCCAGGGTGATCTGTGCCAGTTCCAGCCTGTGTTGACACAGCATCCGGCTGTACTCGATCAGCTCACAGATATCCACGGGTCCGAATTGAAGGCTGGATTTTCTAGAGAACTGAAGGAGCCCGGAGACCAGGTCCGCGCAGCGCCGGGTTTCCTGATAGATAATGGCCAGATAATCTTTAAACCGGGCTCTGCGGGCATCATCCCAGTCCGGTTTTTCCGTCAGCCGAATCATCAGTTGGATATAGTTCAGGATCCCGGACAACGGGTTGTTGATCTCGTGGACCATGCTGGCGGCCAGGCGGCCCAGGGACATCATTTTTTCCTGATGCAGAATCTTTTCCTGATTGAGAACGGTCTGTTCCAGCAGCCGTGTATAATCGGCCAGTTCTTTCTGGTTCTGATACCGTTCCATGGCCCGTTTCAATGCCAGGTGAAGCGTGGTATCATCTACGGGTTTGGTGATGAAATCTGAGGCGTCATGCTGGAGAGCGGTGACTGCTTTTTTGATATCGGCAAACCCGGTGGTGACGATCACCTGGGTTTCCGGACGGATGTGCCGGGCCTGTTTCAACACTTCCAGGCCACTCATGCCCGGCATTTTGATATCCGTGATGAGAATCTGGGGTTTATGAGATGCCAGTAGTTTGAGTCCGGATTCTCCGTTAGCTGCGGAAAGGGTCTTGTATCCGGCATCTTCCAGACTGATGGCCATGACATCTCGAACGTCCGGTTCATCATCAATCACCAGGATCGTCCACGAATTTCTGGTGCGCAACGGTCTGTCTTCCAGTGTTCCGGCATGGGAAATTTCCGCAGCTGCCGAACGGTTGCAGGGATCCGACATCAAGACACCTCCCTTAGCTCAGGATATATCAACTTGGATTAAAGCAAACATTATGCCATCACCCGCTCATCCGTCATCCGCTTCTTCCGATCCTGCCAGACGGCTGATTTGAAAGGCTGAACATATCCCTGTCCTCAAAGAGATCTCCGGGTTGATTCAGAAACGATACCTCAGGTCGCACAACTGCTACCCCGACTCGGGGTATGGGGATCCATTCCCTGAAAACAAAGAATTGCATAAACGACAACCCGCTGGATTTTCAATCAAACCTTAATTTCACACCATCAATATCCTGGGATGGCACAGGCTTTGCTTAATGACGATCGGTGTTGAACATTGTGTGGAACCATTTGACAGAACAGACAAAGCCCTTGAGGAAAATCATGATATACGCGGTGCTGGCGGTAAGAGAAAAACAACCATTCGGTGATCTGGTACAGGAACTGCAGAAACATCCGGTGGAGATTCAATGGACAGATACCGGAAAAGCCGTTCTCGACATCCTGTCACAGACCATGGATCAGGGAAAGGCCATCGATCTGATGATCACGGATGAAACCCTGATAGATATGACCGGCCGAACCTGGTGGAACAGGTGATCATAAAAAGCCCTATGACGAACTGTGTGGCGGCCAGTGCCTTATCTTCAGACCAGTTTCATGAAACATATGAGGGCCTGGGGGTACTTATGCAGCTTCCCCTGACCCCGAATGAAGAATCCGGAAAAGAACTGGTGCGTATTCTGAAAAAACTGAACATCTTGAAACAATCAAGGAATCATCCATGATCATCAGCATAGCAAGCGGGAAAGGCGGTACCGGCAAGACCACCGTGGCCGCCAATCTGGCCGTGTCACTGGATCAGCCGGTCACGGTGCTGGATTGCGATGTGGAAGAACCCAACCTTCATCTGTTTCTGCACCCGCACATCATCTCCCGGGAAAAAGTGATAGCACCGGTGCCGGAAATCGATCTGGACCGGTGCACCTTCTGCAAAAAATGCATGGAGATCTGCCGGTTCAACGCCATTGCCGTGGCCGGGAAATCCGTGGTCACCTTTCCTGAATTATGCCACTCCTGCGGGGGCTGCACCGTGATCTGTCCAGAAGAAGCTATCACGGAAAAAGCACGGGTTCTGGGAACCGTGGAAACCGGCAAAGGCCCGATGCCGGACATGAATTTTGGACAGGGACTGCTGGATATCGGCCAGGTCATGGTCCCTCCCGTGATCCGGAAAGTCAAATCCCTTCGGGCACCTAATGAGGGGATCACACTGATCGACGCTCCCCCCGGAACCTCCTGCCCGGTCATCGCCGCCATGAAAGATACGGATTTTGTCGTTCTGGTAACAGAGCCCACCCCGTTCGGGCTCAATGACCTGAAACTGGCTGTAGAAACCGTGAAACTGATGAATATTCCCCACGGCCTGATCATCAACCGGGCCGGCATGGGGGATGATGCGGTATATGCCTATGCCAAAGAACAGCACCTGCCGGTTTTAATGGAAATTCCCTTTGACAGGGCCATTGCGGAAGCCTATTCCCAGGGGGACCTGATCATCTCGCAGCAACAGGATTACAAGAAAAAATTCCAAACCCTTTACCGGAAAATCTGCCAGCTGGCAGGTCAGAAAAAGTGTGCCCCATGAAAGAACTGGTGATATTGAGTGGAAAAGGCGGCACCGGCAAAACCAGCTTAACAGCTGCATTTGCAGGACTTGCTTCCTCTTTAATCCTGTGTGATGCGGATGTGGATGCCGCTGACCTGCACTTGATCATGGCCCCGGATGTGGAAGAAACCCATGATTTTGCGGGCGGAAACGAAGCCGTTATCATCCCGGAAAGATGTTCATCCTGCGGCACCTGCCTGGACCTATGCCGGTTCGATGCCATTAAAGAAAACAAGGGCGAATACAGTGTGGATGCCCTGAATTGCGAAGGCTGCGGGGTCTGTGCGGATTTGTGCCCGGAATCCGCCATCGACTTTCCTCAGAAGACCTGCGGCCAGTGGTTTGTTTCCATGACCCGTTTCGGCCCCATGGTTCATGCCCGCTTGGGCATTGCCGAAGAAAATTCCGGGCGTCTGGTGACCCTGGTTCGGGAACAGGCACGCAAACGGGCCAGAGACGCCCACATCGACTTGATTCTCACGGACGGTCCTCCGGGTATCGGGTGTCCGGTGATTGCCAGTATTGGACAGTCCAGTGCCATTCTCGTTGTGGCGGAACCCACGGTGTCCGGGATCCATGATATGAAACGAGTGGCTGATCTGGCAGCCCATTTCAAGATCCCGGTGATGGTGTGCATCAATAAGTTCGATCTAAACTTGGACCAGACCCGGGCCATCGAAGTTATTGCCAAAGAAAAAAATATTCAGGTGGCAGGTAAAATTCCGTTTGATCCGGCCTTTACGAAAGCCATGATTCAAATTCAGACCCTGCTGGAACATGACGGAACCCGCCCGGCTGCCCAGGCAATCAAAAGCATCTGGGAAACGGTGATGGCGCATCCCGCCATGAAACTGGAACGATTAATGTAATAACTCATTGACAACCCTTTATCAGTTTGAGCTGAAGGAGAATGTATGAAAAACGGAAGAATCGCGATTCCCTCCAATGGTGAGGGAGGACTCAAGGGAACCCGGTCGGGACATTTCGGTCATTGTGATGTCTTTACCTTTGTGGATGTGGAAGACGGGAAAATCACCGGCGTCTCCACCCTGGCAAATCAGGAGCATGTTCAGGGCGGGTGCATGGTGCCGGTGAACCTGCTGGCCGAACACCGGGTCAACGCCCTGATCGTAGGCGGCATCGGAATGCGCCCCCTGATGGGATTCCGCCAGGTGGGCATTGACGTGTACCATGATGACCAGCGGCCGGAAATCGAACCCGTGGTCATGGATCTCATTGCCGGCAGACTGCCGGAAATCACCAACGACCAGGTCTGCGGCGGTGGCGGCGGACATTAAGGAGGCTTCATGAAACTTGCCATTACCGCCACAGGCCCGGATCTGACTGCTGACGTGGACCCGCGGTTCGGTCGGGCATCCTATATCCTGGTGGTGGATTCCGATACCCTGGAGGTGGACGTCATTGACAATGCCGCCAACAAGGATGCGTTCAAAGGGGCCGGGATCCAGGCGGCTGCCGCGGTGTCAGACAAAGGCGCGGAGATTCTTCTGACCGGATTCTGCGGCCCCAATGCATTCAAAACCCTGGAGGCCGCAGGCGTCAAGGTAGCCAATGATGTCAGCGGTACCGTTCAATCCGCTGTGGAACGGTTTAAGGCGGGAGAGTATACGGTTTCGGCCGCCCCCAATACCGAAGGCCACTGGTAATCAAAAAGACCGGCTCAAACTCAATTGACCCGGCATAAAACGAAACGTCTCATCAATCTGGACCCCCGGGATGGTGGCATCTTCCCTCCTATCTTTCCCCTTAAAAACAAGGTGTCACCATCCCGGGGGTCCAGACCTGTTTGACATTCCCATCATGCTTGAATATAATCTAATTTTTTTCAGGAATCCGATATGACGCTTTTAGATATCTGCCCGATGGAAACATGGGAAGCTCTGGAAATTGAGCTGTATGACAAATTCAATCTACAGGGATCGGTGTTCAACCCGGAAGGTATCCGCATCACCCAGGTGAAAAAATTTTTCCAACCCCCTGTGCCCTGCCATCAAAGCGGTGGAAAAAGGCCAGACCTTCATCTGTTCAGCCGCCCACATGAACATGACAGCCATGGTGAAACAATCTCGCAAACCAGCGGTGGAAGAATGCGATGCCGGCCTAACCAAACTGGTGGTTCCCATTTATTACAAAGATGAATTCGTGGGCGTGGCCGGGGGATGTGGCTGCGGCCACGGGGAGAATCCGTGGACACCTTTGCCGTATCAAAAATCGCGGACATGGATGAGGAACAGGTGAAACAGCTGGGATCCGGCGTTCCCTCCATCTCCGAAGAAACCGTTTCACAGGCCGTTGATTTCATCCAGGAACGGATTGAACAGATCCTGACGTCATGCGATTCAACCCAGTGATCCATAGATGACGGATCCGGCCTTTGCCAGGCGGGTCAAACGGCGGGTGACCGCCAGAACCCATGAATTTTTCGCTGTGTGCCCGCCCGGACTCAGGCAGGTGTGTGCCCGGGAACTGACCCATCTGGATGCCCGGATTCACGATATCCGGACCATACCCGGCGGGGTGTCTTTTCAAGCCAGAATCATGGACGTCTGTCTGGCTAATCTCCGGCTTCGCTCTCCCTCCCGCATCCTCATGCGCCTGGCCCGATTCAGAGCCAGGCGTTTTACACATCTGGAAAAAAAACTGTGTGACATTAACTGGAACCTGTTTCTTCCGGCCGGCACAGATCCGGCCATTCAAGTGAGCGCCCGAAAATCCCGGCTCTACCATTCCGATGCCATTGCCGAGAGATGCCGCCCCATTGTCCGGGCGGCCTTGGGGGCCGGACCGGGTCAAACCACTTTCTGTGATGCGTTCAATCCATCCCAGACCCTCATGATCCGAACCGAAAATGACCGCTTCGACATCTCTCTGGACATGTCTGGCCCGCCCCTGTTCAAACGGGGCATTAAAACCCGGGTGGCCGCCGCGCCATTGCGGGAAAACCTGGCCTTTGCCATCCTGAATGCCGCCGGATTCACCGGACAGGACGTGCTCATGGATCCCATGAGCGGGTCAGGCACGTTTGCCATTGAAGGGGCCATGATCCAGGCCCGCATTCCACCCGGATTTTACCGCAGATTTGCTTTTGAAACCTGGCCCGGGATCAGCCCGGCGGCATTTGCCCATGCCCGGACACGCTTGGCACAGCAGTTTTCAAATGTCCATGCCGTCTTCGCCTTTGATAAGGACCCGGAAGCCATGACCATCCTTTCCACCAATCTGTCCACCCATGAATTTCTGGCGCCGGTGCAAACCGCTCAGCTGGATTTTTTCGACCTGATGCCGGAACGGTTAACGACTCAAAAGGGCGTGATCGTGTTGAACCCGCCTTATGGCAGGCGCCTGGAACACCTTAGGGACACAGCAGCTTTTACCGGGAAATCACCCGAAAACTGGCAGCGGACTTTCACGGCTGGCGGGTGGGGCTCATTTTTCCAGGCAGACAGTTCCGCCATCTGAACACCCTTGATCTTCAGCCGTTTCCGTTCTTCCACGGCGGTCTGGATCTGGCCGCGGGCATCGGCCTGATTTGACCCCGAAGTTTAAACCGGAATTTCTCAAAATCCATTGGAAATCACCTGAAAATTGTGATTAACTGGGTGCATGAAACAATTTGTTTTGTTCATCCTTTTTGCGCTCGCAGCGATTTTGGCCGACCGTTTTTCCGTTGCTGATGCCGGTCCTGTGGACAACGGGATCTGGGCTGTGCTGCTTAAAACCCATGTCACTGACGGCCGGGTAGACTATGACGGTTTCAAACAGGATGAAGCCAGACTGGACCAGTACCTGGCCGTTTTAAGTACCACGGACCCCCAGGCCCTGTCCCGCAGACACCAGTTCGCATTTTACATCAACGCCTATAACGCTTTTACCATCAAGCTGATTCTGACCCGGTACCCGGGCATCAATTCAATCAAGGAGATCAGCAGTTTCTTTTCCAATCCCTGGAGCAAAAAATTCATCCCCCTCAACGGATTCACGGTGAGCCTGGACCATATCGAACATGACATCCTCAGGCCCCGTTTCAAGGACCCCAGGGTTCATTTTGCCATCAACTGCGCGGCCAAAAGCTGCCCTCCGCTTTCCGGCACGCCCTATGAAGGAGACACCCTGGAAACGCGGCTGGATGAGCGGGCTCGGCAGTTCATCAACGATCCGAAAAATACTTTTTTGAAAGGCAGCACCTTGTTTATCAGCCGGATTTTCAAATGGTTTGAAGACGATTTTTCAGGCAATCCCCAGGGGTTTATCCGGCAATATGCGGATGCCCCATTAAAACAGGCCTTGAAAGAGGCATCTGACCGGGGGGAAATCCATCTTGAGTACCTGCATTACGACTGGACGTTGAACCGATAGATACCATCATCAGAGACGCGCTGAGCCGGCAGCCGGGTGTTTCGGACACCCTGGCGCCGATCTCCTGAAATCATCTGCACGCGGAATATTCGGCTGTTTTCCAGACCAGAGGCTGCCTGATTCAAAAACGATCTTTTGACCTTTGAATTTCTCTTTCGCCGCCTGTCTCTATAACTTGCCAACCCTCACAGAATCCTGTAATATTAAGATCCATGGCACTTCAGAACAAAACGCTTTCCATCAAAACACGCATTTCCCTGAAACTGTTTTGCACTTCGGTTCTGTCCATTCTAATTTTTACCATTCCGCTCTTTTTTCTGGTTAATCATGCATTAAAAAATTTAGGCCGGTTCGCGGACACGGCCAATACCCGGCAGATCAAACAAATCGCCAGTCAGTTTCTGACCTCAATGGCCCGGGAAAAAGCCCGGAAATATGATGAGATATTTCTGCACGGACAAACATCCGTGACTTTCCTGGGGATTAAAGCCAGTGAAATTTATTCACAACTGAACGCGGGCAATCCTTCCCATTCCCCGCCTCCACCCATGACCCTCAACCCTGACAGCAATATATTCTATACCCCTGAATCCGAACCCCTGATTACGGCATTCTGGGGAGAGACGACCATTTCACCGGCCATTGCCTCGGAACTGAAAGCTCTAACGGAGATCGACCCCTATCTGGCCATGATCCGGAAAAATATCCCATGGGCGGCGGCGGTTCACATCACCACACGGTCCGGTATCGGAAAATTTCACACGTTGAATCCAGACATGCGCCAGGCGCGTTTCAACCTGCCGAACTCCGTTGTTTTCGACCTCCGGGATGGGGAACCCATGACCACCTTTACCCGGCAGCTTGAACCTGATTTTACTTTCCGATGGACCCGGCTCTACAAGAATGATATGGATGCCGGACTGATAATAACCGGTGTTGCCCCCATACTGGATGACGACCGCCGCTTCAAAGGAATCGTAGGCATGGACATTCCCTTGAACCATCTCATTCAGGATCTGGATGCCGGGCACCCGGTTTTTTCAGATCCGGAAGAGCATCGCGGTGATTATTTCGCCTTTCTCATGGATGCACACGGTCGTCTGATCTCTTTTCCTTTTACGCACCTGTCCCTGTTCGGACTGGATAAGGATATCCGTCATTTCAAGAACTCCAGCGACATCCTGCCCCTGAACCTGTCTGATTCCCGTCTCCCGGTTGTGGCAGAGACCGCTCAGCACATTCTGGAATCGATGGGTCACCAAGACACTCTGACCATTAACGACCAGTCCTATGTCCTGGCATCCCACCGTCTGCAGCAAACTGGGTGGTACATCGGGCTAGTCAGCAGTGAAAACGGCCTGCTTCATTCGATCCGGCAGACACGCGAAGTGATGGAAAACAACCTCTCAGGGATCTTGAAGAGTTTCATGATTTATGCCGGGATCATTTTTCTGGTGGCACTGGGGTGCAATTATCTGGGGGTCAGGCGGTTTATCCGCCCGCTTCGGCAATTGACCCTTCTGACACGCCAGATATCCCGGGAAGGCTATTCGGAAAAAGCCCCGGAAAACCGCAATGATGAAATCGGGGAGCTGTCCCGGGCCTTCAATGAAATGACCCACCGGCTGCAATTGTCCCAGCAGAGGGAAAAAGAACATATCCAGGTGCTGTCCCGCCAGGCCGCCCGGCTGAAAGAACTCAACGAACACCTGGTCTATTCAGATGAAACCGAACGAAAGACGATTGCATCGGACCTGCATGACAGCGTTGTCCAGACCCTGGCCATGGGGATTTCACGAACCAAAACCTGATCGAATCCGATGAACCGCCCCGGCAGGACCAGATCCGGACCATTCAAATCATTCTGGAACAGGCAATCCGGGAGATCCGAACACTGATTTACAGACTGTCTCCCCCGATTCTGGATGATTTTGATATCGATATCGCCATTGGTGCACTGATCGAAGAAACCAATGACCGGGAAGGCACAGCATACCATTATGTCAATCATATCTCCGCTCCCGTTCCCTTGTCTCATGCCCTGAAGATCACCCTGTACCGGGCCTTGGATGAACTGATGACCAATATTCAGAAACACGCCGGTACGCAAACCGCCACCATTCAGCTCTGGAACACAGGATCGGACATCTGCCTTCAGGTGGAAGATTCAGGGGCGGGAATGGATTGTCAGACATTTAAACCATCCCGGAACCACGGATTCGGTCTGTACAGCCTGTCTGAACGGATTCAGAATTTCGGCGGGACCCTGACCGTCGTCTCCACCCCCGGCAAAGGGACGAAAATCACCCTGACCGCACCGGTCAACCCAATGGAATCCCATACCCATGAAGAAAAAAACCATCCTCATCGTGGATGACCACCGGGTCTTTCACCACGGAATCGCTCAAGCCTTGGATGCCACCGGTGAATTCACTGTGACCGGGCGGGCCGTTAACGGTATCCAGGCTGTTTCCCTGGCCGAAAAAATCTGTCCGGATCTCATCCTCATGGATATCAGCATGCCGGATCTCAACGGCATGGAAGCGACCCGGAGAATTCTGGCCGCCAATCCGGGCATCCGCATTTTGGCCCTGTCCATGCATGCGGAAAAAATTTATGTCAAAGGCATGCTCAATGCCGGTGCATCTGCCTATGTGCTTAAATCCTGTTCTTTCAAGGAGCTAATGACTGCCATTAAAGCGGTTTTGGTCGGACATATGTACGTGAGTCCGGAAATCACCCATCTGCTGGTGACCGGTTCACCGGATCGGTTGAGCCTTTTGTCCAAGAGGGAAAAACAGGTTCTGGTGGGGATTGCCGAAGGTCACAGTTCCATGGAAATTGCGGAAACTCTGCATTTAAGCGTGAGAACCATTGATGTCCACCGACGGAATCTCAAATCCAAACTGGGCATTCAGGGCGTGGCCGATCTGACCCGGTACGCCATTGCCAAAGGACTGGTCTCACCAGCTCCCTGAGTCGCTCACCGCTCACTCACATAGGCTGGCAGAACCCCACCTTTTGAAAACACAATCTGCCACAACTGGTTGCTCCGGGCCCTGAACGTTCCGGCACAGGCCAGCAGGTAATAGGTCCACATGCGGTAGAACCGGTGATCATAGGCATACCTGATTTTCTCCCAGTTCGTCACAAAATTGTCATGCCAGGCCATCAACGTGGGGTCGTAATCCGGGCCGAAATTGTGCCAGTCTTCCAGCACAAAAAAATCTTCAGCCGCCTCGGTGATCTGTCGGCTAGACGGCACCATGGAATTGGGAAAAATATATTTGGAAACCCAGGGATCGCAGCTGCGGACCGACCGGTTTCCGGCAATGGTATGCAGCAGGAAAAGCCCCTGATCTTTCAGGCACCGGTTCACCACGCCCATAAAGGTCTTGTAGCAGGCTTTGCCCACATGCTCGAACATGCCCACGGACACAACACGGTCAAAGGATTCATTCAAGTCCCGGTAATCCTTGAGCCGGATCTCCACAGGCAATCCACGGCACCGCTCTCTGGCCAGGTTCACCTGTTCTTTAGATACGGTGACACCCATTACGCTTACCTGATATGTCCGGGCCATATATGCGGCCAGGCCTCCCCATCCGCAACCGATATCCAGCACCCGCATCCCCGGAGACAGCTTTAATTTGCGGCAGATCAACGCCATTTTGGCTTCCTGGGCCGTTTCCAAGGTATCGGCTTTTTCCCAGTACCCGCAGGAATAATTCATGGATTTGTCCAGCATTAGGGAAAACAGGTCATTGCCGATATCATAATGCCGACGGCCGATCTCGAACGCCCTGAATTTCCCCGGAGATGCCGCCAGCATGGCCTTGAACCGGCACCACGCAGCACGGATGGACTTTCCGGCTTTTTCATCCAGCCGGGCCCTTAGAATTTTATCAAAAAACTGATCCAGCCGGGGGCATTCCCACCATCCGTCCATGTAACTTTCTCCCAAAGCCATGGAACCGCCGGCCACCAGGCGTTTATAGAAAAGGTTTCGTCCCACCTGAATATCCCACGGCCGTGAACCGTTTATTTCCACACCTGCAGAGGTGAATAGATCCCTGACCATTTTTTGAGAAGAAGAAAAGTTCATGCCACTGCCTCCGTTGAAACCTTGAAGAATGATCACTGCAATGCATTTTATCACAGCTTCATGCAGGCATCAAAACAAAAAAAAGTCGGGGGAGGTGCCGGGGTCAGAGAGAGATCACTTTGGTGGCCAGCTGCATGGCCGTCATGATATCCAGCATATTGGTGGTCTCGCCCACCTGTTTTTCATTGAGCAGACCAAAATGGGTCAGACAGGTTCCGCAGACCCAGATGGAGACGGATTGCTTTTCATATTCACGCAGCGTTTCCAGAACAAGAGACCCTGAAATGGTCAGCTTGACACCATTGTTGACAAATACCAGCCGCCACAGTTCATCTCCCATTTCAGCCAGGGTTTTTATAAAACTGATCATCAGCTTTCGCCCCAGGTCATCGTCTCCGGAACCCATCCGGTCCGAAGTGATGAGCACCAGTATCTTCCGGGTCTCCTCCCCGTGATCGGAATCCGGGACTTTCGCCCTGGTTTCAATACTATCGGCGGCATTGTCTTCCTTTCCTGAATTCGAGGTATCCACGCCGGAGACTGTGAATGACCCGTCTTGTCCAGTTGACATGGTCTCATATCCCCTGGTTCCCAGAAACCGGGAAACATTTTCCACGGCCGCCTCATTGTCCACCTGGACGTTCAACCGAGAAGGCCGGTCAGTATCCACTGCCTGTTTGGCCATCAATACGGGCTGGGGGCAGGCCAGTCCCCGGGCATCAATATTCGTTGTCATTTTTTTATTCTCTCATTTATGAATGGGTTAATTTTTTTATGTCCGCCATTATCATTCCGGATTGTCAGACCACCTCAATGATTCCGGGGTTTCGGTCCGATACTTCCCCGATGACAGCGGCACGGGTTATTCCCTGACCGTGCAGAGCCGCCACAAGGTCACGGGCCTGTTTTTCCGGACATCCCATGAGCAGGCCGCCCGAGGTCTGGGGATCGAACAGAAGATCCCGAAGAGCCGGGTGGATAGTCCCGCTCAGTGAAACCATGGCGCTCCGGAACTGACGGTTTCGGAAGGCCCCCCCCGGCACCAGGCCCATTTCGGCAAATTCCAGTGATCCGGGGATCAGGGGAACCTGATCGCTGATTATACGAACCCCGGCCGGCGTGCCGCTCACCATCTCCGCCAGGTGTCCCAGCAGGCCGAATCCGGTGATATCCGTGCAGGCGGAAATGGGGAACCGGGCCATGACGCTGGCCGCATCCCGGTTCAACGCAGCCATCAGTTCTGTTATCTCACGGATCTGGTCCCGGGAAGCCAGCCCGGCTTTGACTGCGGTGTTCATGACACCGGTGCCCAGGGTTTTGTGAGAACCAGCCGGTCACCGGGTTTCAATCCCTGATTGGCCAATATCCTGTCCGGATGCACAAAGCCTGTGACAGACAATCCATACTTGAGTTCATCATCTTCCACACTGTGCCCTCCCAGCAGCACGGTGCCGGATTCTTCCAGGATGTGGATCCCGCCGGCCAAAATTTTTCTCAAAACCGCCAAATCCATGGACCCCAGAGGAAACGCCACCAGATTCATGGCGGTTTTGGGAATCCCCCCCATGGCATAGACATCGGACAGCGCATTGGCGGCGGCAATACGGCCAAAATCATAGGGATCATCAACAATGGGCGTAAAAAAATCCACCGTCTGAATCAGGGCCAAATCATCACTGATCCTGTAGACGCCAGCATCATCGGCCGTCCCCATCCCTACCAGAACATTTTTATCTGTGGGAACGGTCAATCCGTCCAACGCTGCCGCCAGGTCCCCCGGCGGAAGTTTGGCCGCTCACCCGGCCCCTTTGACACACTGAGTCAACCGGACCGGTTCCAAGCCATTGGTCAATGTCTGATTCATCGCCTCCCCCATGTTCTTTCAATCAATTGGATTGTTTTTTTACCTGTTGGATCAACCTGTTATTATTTCTCATTCCCGACCTCAAATCAAATTTAAAATTTCTGTAGCCGTTACCTGAATGCATAGAAAAATCGATACCTTTTGCCCTCATATTTCCGATTCAATCAGGCAACGCTCCGAAAACAAACGGTCAAAAATGACACCAAACAAAAAACCAGTATGCCCCACGGTGAATTCACTTTGACCTTATCCCATCAAATTCAGACCTTCCGACCCGCCAAATCATTTGACCAAAACCGCCACATGGGAATGAATTATTCGTGAACTTCGCAGTATTCGTAAATTTAAAGAAATCAAATCCATATATTATTATCCGATATAAACGATAACCGTTCCTAAGGAAAAAAATAAAGCCCGGTTTTGTTCCCGCACGATAGGACACCGCCGGAGAGCTTGAGATATTCGACAAAATGGCCGTTGACAGGGAACCGAGAATGATCGAATTATCGGCGCGGATCAATTCACTTTCATCCGAACTGAGAAAAGGGGCAGGAACCGGCAACACGGCATGTTGAACCGGAATCCCTCGGCACCCTGGGGGCGGAATTGCCCATGAATTCAACAATATTCTTACTGTGATTGCCGGAAACATCGAGCTATCAGCCGATATAATTGAAGATTCGAATCCGGTCCAAGAGTAGTCAAGGAAGTGAGGAACGTCTATTTCCAGGCAAAAGAGGTGGTCCGGAAATAGAATGAACACAGCTTTTTTCAGTGACCCGATATTCTCGACCGGTTCCGTAATATTCTTTCCGAACCTGAAACCGAATCTCTGTTTCAAAAAACTGAGATCCGAAATTTTTGGGGAATCGATTCCTTGATCTGTCTTTCAAGCTTATTCCTGCTGTCTTTCAGGATGAGATCGATCCGCTTGTTCCGTCTTTTGTCATGGGCGCGCGAATGAATGACAATGGCCCGGTAGGGGATCTGTCATCTATGGTGACCGTGGTATCGTGATAGCGATAAAAAGCCGGCTGCCTTTTTTCACTGCCGTCGTCTGTCAGAGCCCCAATGTTCCTGCCAATCATCCGCTGCAATCGCGTTTAATATGGCTTTCTTGCACTCGATGAGGTTGGCAGGTAATCGGCTCAAAAAACGGATGTCGCTCTCGACAGCCTTTGCCAGATTTCCAGGCGTGACAAAAGCTGAATCCGCAATGTAAATGGAGTCCCCAAACACGGTGACAGATGTGATGTCAAAATGATGATGCTTCGTGTCCAGCTTGAAGCCGTTAATGGCATTTTGGGATATCTGGGGAAAATCCGGTGGGTGCCTGTCTCATAAAGTTTGTCCATTGCCCGGCCAAGGTTGGTATCATTGAATTCCGCCGGATCAATCGGTTTACCCAGTATCAACTCGGTATCCAGGGCATGCAGGGATTCTTCAAACCGGTACAACGGTTTTCTCCCGGTCACTGTATCGATAACCATTGCCAGTACAACATCTCCGGGAGTAAGCCTCATCTTGGAATCGACCATGGTATTGATAGTTTCAACCAGATTGATTTGTTTCGCGAACTCTCTGACAATGGGTAAAAACTGTATATCGGTGAATTTCCATTTTTCAGTACCTGGCAGTTCCATGATAGCTCCCTTTCTGGTTGGGTTTTATGGAGTTCATCATAAGCTAGCCGATTGTTGTTTATCTAGTCGATCTTTAATTATTTATTTCATCTTTTTCTTCCATGGTTAAATTTTATTTAACTCTCTGGAATAATATGAAATAAAGTATTTAACTTTTGTTGTATAAGGTGCGGAATGTACGATAAATGCATAATCATCCGTAATTTTTCATGGTCCAAATGATAAAATAATTCATTGACAAGAAAACCCTTTTCCGATAAGTTGGTTGGACCAATATTTATTGGTTTGTTTTATCTTTACTATTAGGAACCTATTCAGTAACCATGAATAATCGTCATAAAATCTCGCTATCCGATCACGTAAAACAAGTTCGAAAGGTAAGAGTCCGGGAAGAAATTGCTTCTCAGATTCGGACCTTGATCGAGGAAGGCAAGCTTCAACCGGGAGACAGACTGCCGCCGGAAAGAGAATTGTGTGAGCTTTTCAACGTGTCCAGACATTCTCTGAGAGAGGCTCTCAGAGCCCTTGAACGCAGTCGGTTGATCAATTCCATTCCCGGAAGCGGGAATTACATCGCGATGAATGAGAGTGATGCGGCTAAAGGCATGATAGCCAGCTATCTTTTTGACAAAAAAGATGAACTGATGGAGATTTTCCAAATCAGGCAGATAATTGAACCGCAAGTGGCCAGAATAGCAGCCCGGAATGCCCAAAAAAAAAATTTAGATCAATTACAGCTTTTAATGGAAAAAAATAAAGCGCTCCTTTCACAAAAGACGATTGATCAAAGAAAATTTTCGAGTTTAGACAAAGAACTGCACCTGGAAATAGCCAAAGCAACTCAAAGCAGTATCATTCCCAAACTTGTCGAACGTATCTCAGATCTATTCTCAGAAAGTAGGCATGAATCCATTCTGAGTAAGAGCCGCATGAAGGTTTCATGCCAAGGGCATATTAATCTGATACAGGCTATCCTTGAAAAAAAATGAAAACAACGCAACCAAATTGATGGAAACCCATTTAAAAAATGTCGAAGCAGAAGCAATTCGACATCTTGTTTCAACGACAAAAACAACTTCTTCTGGAGAATAAAATAGTAATGTTAAAAAAAAACTGGTTCTTTATCGGCATTGCATTAATGATACTTATTTCTTTTTTCCTGCCCCAAGTAGGGCTGTTTGTCAAACAGTATGAAATTTTGAATATTGGTATTTTTCTTGCTTTTTTTCTGACAGGATTAACTTTGGAAACCTCCAGTATCCTGAATCAGATGAAAGATATAAAAGTCCTGGCAGCGGCCCTATTCTCATCACTGATTTTTTTTCCTGTCTTTGCCTATTTTCTTGGACAGTTGTTCTTAGGCAGCTGGCCTGATTTTGCTGTTGGTGTTTTGATCATCGGTGCCGCTCCCGTGACCGTCGCTTCTGGTACTGTGATGACAGCTATTGCATTGGGCAATATTCCGTTGAGCCTGTTCATCTGTGTCTTCGGTAATTTCTGCTCAATCATAACCATCCCTATCATTCTCAACATTCTTCTTAAGTTCGGTGACATATCCATTGAACTGCCGGTAGCCCAGATGCTGATCGGCTTGACCATTAAGGTGTTATTACCTACCATTATCGGTCAATGTTTACGTCCCTGGTTAAAACATGGATTGAAGCCTTTCAAATCAAGTATTTCAATATTTAATCAGTGTATTGTTCTTCTAATAATCCTAAATGCTGTGTCCAGTTCTGCAAACCGTATTCTTGAGGTAGGTCCTGTTCTTTTTATTGTGTTTGTATTTATGATTTTTTTACATATAGTTATACTTCTTTTCAACAGGGGGTTATCCGGGATAATAAAGCTGGACCAACCTTCTACTTCAGCCTTTACCATTCATACATCACAAAAAACCCTAACCATTTCATACCTGGTATGGGCCGGCTATTTTGCAAATTCCCATCCCATGGCACTGATTCCAGCAATTGCTTATCACCTGACTCAGATGATCATGGATACATTTGTCGCACATTGGTTTAGAAATAAAGCAGAGATATTACTAAGGGCATAAATCAGCGACAGCCTTTAAATTGGAGAGCCCCAAAATTTTTTATTGTATCGGACTTTAAAATTATTTACTAACTTCAAAATTTTGAAAAATTTCTATGGCTTAGTTAATAAAAAAACAATTTCCTGTCTTCTCAACGGGTGGCCTATGGGGAAAGAGGGGACGGTGTTGGCAAAAAACCATTTTCAACGGATCGATGGTTTTTCGCGATCATTGGTTTGAAGAGGTTGGCATTCATCTGTCTGTTTGTGATGACTGCCGTAGATTTCGAATTGTTACTGGTTTTTTTACTGTTAATGACCTTGGCGATGGTAACAAATTATCATCTTAACATATAACAAAAACAGGAGGTGAATTGATGGAAAGACAAAAACTTATTACAGGGTTGATCACCGGGATATTTTTACTATCGATCTTTTCTTTTTCCGGTATCGTTCAAGCAGAAAGCAAATATCCCAAAAAGGATATTAAAATGATCGTCATGTGGCGGGCCGGTGGAGGAGCAGATACCGCCACCAGAATCTTCACCAAGCAACTGGAAAAGATCATCGGCCAGAATATCGTGGTCAACAACATTACAGGAGGAGCGGCAACCGTAGGATATTTAGCAGCCAAAACCGCTAAACCAAACGGCTATAATTTAGTGACCATTCAGGGAGATTTGCCAAAGTTTGAACTTATGAATCTTGCGCCCATCGCGATTGACGATTTTGATATCCTTCCGAGCTTTGCCTTCCAATCTCCGGTTTTAGCAGTAAGAGCAGATGCGCCCTGGAACACGGTGGAAGAATTTGTTGCCGATGCACAAAAAAGACCCGAAGAAATTACGGTCGGCATTACCGACATCGGTGGTATTTATCATCAGCCGCTGGTGCTTTGGGAAGATCAGGCGGAATTCAGAATAAGACCAGTCTTTCACAAGGGCTCACCGGCACAAACTGCAGCACTTTTAGGCGGCCATGTGGATGCCAATGTCACTTGGGTGCGGCCTAACATCCCTTACGTAAAAGAGGGGAAAGTCAAGTTTTTGGCCTATATGAGCTTGGAAAGACATCCGGATTATCCTGAAGTGCCGACACTGATTGAGAAAAATTGGAATGTTCACTATGAACATCCTTATGGTGTCGGGGGACCCAAAGGATTACCCGAAAATGCCAAAAAGGTGTTATCAGAAGCAACCAAAAAAGTTTGGGAAATTCCGGAATTCAAAACGGATTTGGAAAAGATGGGACTTTCTGTATTCCGATTAAACGGCTCCGACTTCCAACAGCATATCAAAGAAATGCAGCGGAACTCTGCTAAAGCATTAGAAATTATTGAAAAAAGAAAAATCGAAATAAAAAATTTATTATTAGCGCGGCGGGTTTTGATTTCAAGACCTGCCAATCAAGGACATTATCGTGATTTCGGAATGGATCATTAGTCTCACCACGCTTATTATCAGTATATATTTTTTTATCCTCACGTTCCAATTTCCGGAAGTGAGCATGGATCCCGGAGGGTTAAGTTTTTTCCCGCGTATTTTGTGTCTAATCTGTGGATCCGCCTCATTAGTGATGATTGCAAAATTGATCCGGAATAGAGGAGAAAGCGAGAATAGCCCCGTAAAATTCACTCGCTATTTTCTATCAGCTTGGAAAAAGAATATAAAAATCAGTGAATATGACTATGTGCGGCGAATGACATATGTCTTTGCCGCAAGTGTGATCTATCCCTGGCTTATTGTTCGAATCGGTTTTGTTCTTTCCACGATCTTGTATTCTTTTACGCTGATGAAACTGTTTAAGACAAAAACATCAATCAGTCTGTTTATTTCAGCCTCAGTCGCCATCGGTCTTTTTCTCTTTTTTGTCAAAGTATTGGAAGCCTTTGTTCCCAGTGGCGCATGGATGGATTATGCTATTGAAATGTTTACGGAAGAAAAATAAACATGGGCAATTTCATTGACGCCATATCTATTTTGTTTCAGTTCGGAAATTTGTTCGTTCTGTTCGGATCGGTCCTGGGAGGGGTTATCATCGGTGCTGCGCCCGGATTGACCTCTACAATGGCCATAGGGCTTTTGGTCCCGTTAACCTTCGGCATGTCGAAATATCCGGCCTTTATTATGCTTCTTGGAATTTATTGCGGTTCCATCTATGGGGGATCGATTACCGCTATTTTGATGAATGTTCCCGGAACTCCGACTTCTGCTGTCACAGCGATCGACGGTTATCCCATGACCATGAAAGGGGAAGGAGGAAAAGCTCTTGGCGTGGCCACCTTGTCTTCCACCCTTGGCGGACTATTGAGCTGCGTGGTGCTTATTTTCCTATCGCTTCAACTTGCCCAGGTGGCGATTATGTTCGGACCTGTAGAATATTTTTCTCTGGGATTGTTCGCAACCGCAGTGGTATTATCCATAGCCTGCAAATCCATATTAAAAGGTACTATTGCAACATTTTTCGGTCTTTTACTTTCCACCGTCGGTGTAGACCCGGTGGCGATGTATCCGCGCTTTACTTTCGGCATTCAGGAAATTCTCATCGGCATCCCTGCGGTGCCTGCGATTATCGGAATGTTCTGCGTTTCTGAAGCCTTCCGCATGGCAGAGCAAACCGAAATGGTTGCAGACGTTAAAAAAGGAGTCTCTGGGATTTTAGTTGCCTACCGACAATTACCCAAGCTTTGGACATGCATTTTAAAATCCGGGCTGATTGGTAGTTTTATAGGTACTTTACCGGGGACCGGTGCTCTGGTGGCTTCGTTTCTGTCTTATGGAGAAGCCAAGAGGGTATCCAAAAATCCGGAACAATTCGGAAAAGGTGCTGTGGAAGGAGTCTGCGCAAGCGAAGCGGCCAACAATGCGGTCACCGGTGGAACCTTGGTGCCTTTGTTGACCCTCGGCATTCCCGGGGACACCAATACATTGATGCTGCTGGGGGCCATGTTGATTCACGGATTAATCCCCGGCCCTACCCTTTCATAGAAATTCCACGCTGGTCTATCTGATTTTCGGGACTATGATCGCCTGCAATCTTTTAATTCTACCAATCGGCCTTTCTTTGTCCCCTATATCGCAAGGATCTCTCTCATAAAAAAGAAATATCTCATGCCTGCTGTAGGCGTGCTCGCCATAACCGGGGCTTCCATTGGATACGGCCACATTTATTATTTCTGGATCTCGATTATTTTCGGTTTTCTCGGCTATATCTGTCAAAAAGGAGGATTTCCGGTTTTGGCCATCGCTATGGCTCTAATTTTAGGCCCGATTATGGAAAGTAATTTACGTTCCGCTTTGATGCTTCCTGAAAATTTTGTTTTGATGTTTTTTACCAGGCCCATTTCGCTTATATTAATTATTTCCTCAATTTTTAACCGTTATTTTAAGCGTTATTTGGGAATACAAAAGAGAAAAAAAAATCAACTGACCAAGAGTAGAAATAAAAATCATGGTATCATCGATCAATTTTAAAAAACTGGATCCGGGAAACTTTTGTTTCAGATGGCTTATTGAGTCGGAAATTGCAAATTTTGCCGCCCTAAACGCAAATTCGGATGAAATACAAGAACTACAAAGTATTTGTTCGGGATCATCAATTAGCGGCTGATAAGAGTAAAGGTCCTAAAGTCACAACCCGGAAAGAGCAAAAGAAGACATGTTGTTACATTCGACAACTATTGAAAATAGAGATCAAACAATTGTCTCAATTTAATGAACTTCAAAGCAGTAAATAATCTTCTAATTTAATTTTGGATTGTTAACCCATTAAAAACTTAAACATTTTAAAAATCATAAATTCTGTGAGGTAGCCATGTCCGATGATAAAGTTCATTCAGCTTCAGAAAGGATTCGAGAATCGCATCGTCCCACCCTCATGGGAACCAACTGGATGGTGTCATCCGGTCATCCGCTGGCCAGTCAAGCCGCAGCGAAAATACTCGATAAAGGCGGCAATGCCGTGGATGCTGGGGTGGCTGCAGGAATCTGTATCAGTGTCGTACATACTGACATGGTTAACTTCGCCGGTGTGGCTCCGATTATGATCCATATGGCAGAAACCGACACCATTGTGACCTTGGACGGTCTGGGTTGGTGGCCCAAAAAGGCTTCTGTCGATTTTTTTTATGAACAAGCATCAGGGAAAGATTCCATCGGGTATTTTAACCGCAGTGGTGCCTGCCGGACCTGCATCGTGGATTGAAGCTTTGAAAAATTACGGGACCTTGAGCTTTGAAGAGGTAACCCGGGATGCGATTTATCTTGCCTCTCATGGATTTCCGATGCATCCATTAATGTCGACCAATATCAAAAACAGCTTGGCAGATTACCAGAGGTGGCCCTCCACTGCCTCGGTGTTCCTTCCTGACGGAAGACCCCCTGAGCCTGGGGATGTGTTTGTACAAAAAGAACTGGCTGCTACATTGGGGAAAATGGTGGAAGCCGAAAAGCAAACAAAATTTATGGGAAGACAAAAAGCACTTTCAGCCGCCCGGGATGAATTTTATCAAGGTTCCATCTCCCGCAGGATTGTGGAGTATCATCAAAAACATGGCGGACTTTTGACACAGGACGACTTTGCTTCATACCGGATTAGAACCGAAACCCCTCCCAGTGTTTCTTATTCGGATTACACCGTCTTCGGGTGCGGCCCTTGGAGCCAAGGTCCGGTGCTTTTGCAGTCTCTGCAAATGATAAAGAATTTCGATTTAAAAGCTTTTACCCCTAACTCATGGGAATATATCCATCTGTTGACTGAAGTGCTGAAACTCGCCTTTGCCGACAGGGAAAATACATAGGCGATCCGGAATTTGTGCGGGTACCCCTGCAAGGGCTGTTATCCGAACCATACAACAAAAAAAGGATCGAACAGATCGACTGGAATAAAGCCTGCCCGGAAATGCCGGCTCCGGGCGATCCCTGGCCCTGGGAAAAACAAAACCGGGAACCTGGCTCAACCGGCAGCCAAAATCCCCAGCCGAATCCTGCTCCTGGAAAATACGATCATTTGGATACCAGTTATGTAGCCGTAGTGGATCGCTACGGAAATATCTTTTCCGCAGTCCCAAGCGACATTCCTACCAATACACCTATTATACCAGGACTCGGCCTTGCTGTTTCTTCCAGGGGTGTACAATCGAGAGTGGATCCTTACCATCCTGCATCCATCGAACCCGGCAAAAGACCGAGACTAACTCCCAATCCGGTGATGATTTTCCGGAAGGGAAAGCCTTATATGGTCATCGGTACTCCGGGCGGCGATGTGCAGTGTCAGGCTGTCCTTCAGGTACTGCTCAATATCCTTGAATACGGAATCGAACCACAGGAAGCGATTGAAATGCCCCGTTTTTCCACCTTCAGTTTTCCGAACTCCTTTGCGCCTCATTCCTACTTTCCAGGAATGTTAAGGATCGAAAACAGAATACCGGAATCGGTCTTGCAAGAGCTTATCCGAAAAGGACATCGTGTAGATCTGTGGCCCGAGTGGTCCTGGAAAGCTGGCGGAGTCTGTTGTATCTTATTGGATCGAAAAAAAGGGATATTAATGGGAGCGGCTGATCCTCGGAGAGAATCTTATGCCGTTGGATGGTAGCAACCTGGAAGTCACATCAGAACCTATGTCGCAATCAAACAACTTGATCCGTATTTTTCCGGTTGCCGCCACTTTTTTATCTGCCGCATGCCTTACCGGACAAAGCGTTATCGTCAAAACAAGCGCCCATTATCTGACTATTTGGTTGTTTGTCGTCGGCGGATTCCTGGGGGCGATGTTGGTTTTGTGGCAGACCAAAACTACCGAATCGTTTCATAGCGGCTACATTATTGCCGTGGTTGGAAGTTTTTTTGCAGGGTTCTCTTTAAATCTCGTACGCAAACTAAGAACAAACAATGATTTCAGTGCACCGTATTTTTATTTTTGTCTGGTCGAGCTCCGGTATCCGCTTCAGCATTATTTTTTCTCGGACCCGAGACCATGCCCGATCAAACCAGATGGATTGCTCTGGCCATTGTCTCAGGTTTAGCCTTGAGTGCACAATTGCTAATGAACTACGGTTTGAAGGCTCTCTCAGCCCATTCCAGCGGAGTGATTTTGACCAGTCAGGTTATCATGGCAGGATTTATCGGTATTTTCATTTTTGATGACCCTATAACCAGGCGACTGTTCGCCGGAATGGTATTAATTATTTGCTGCGGGGTCATGCTGACGGTTCCACGAAAACGGCGGAAGGATCAGGCGTGAAACCTGAAATCCTATAGCATCGGAGGTTAGGATCATGAAAGATGAAAAATTGATAAAAAAATCATTAGAACTGCACTTTGACGCCTTGGTTGTAGATCAGCACTGCGATATTCAAATGGACATGGTCACTCGAAGAGGACGTCTGGAAAATAAAGTGCTCGAACGGCACCATTTTCCTAAATTTAATCAGGGTGGAATCGATTTTGCCTTGATGTCAACAGTCCCTCATTTCGGATACGAGGCCTATCCTTTTTTTATGAATCCGACCCTTTCTGCCCTGGAACTCATCGACTGTGGATTGATGGATGCAGCGGAAAGTCCGAATAAAGTATCTATCGTTACCACCTCTGCAGAGATCAGGGAAGCGAAAAAAAAAGGTAAAATCAGCTTTATGCTCGGCATTGAGGGAGCAGAAGCTATAGGAACAAACCTGTCCGTGTTAAGAAATTTTTATCGGTTGGGTGTACGGGTTATGACCATTACCTGGCATAAGCGGAATATGGCAGCAGACGGCTCGGGGGAACCTTCCGGGTCCGGATTGACAAAATTTGGAAAAGAATTGATTCAGGAAATGAACAGGATCAAAATGGTTGTTGATGTTTCCCATATCTCGGAGGCCGGTTTCTGGGATATCATGCAATGCAGTGAAACCCAGTGATCGCTTCTCACTCCAATGCTAGGAACATCTGCGATCACCCCAGAAATCTGTATGATGACCAGATTATGGCTTTGGCCAAAAAAGGCGGTATTGTCGGTATCTGTTTTTGTGCGCCTTATGTTCATCCTCAACAGGCAAGCGTAGCTGAAGTCGTGGACCATATCGATCATATCGCCACTTTATCGGGACCGGAAACCATTGCACTGGGCCCGGACTGGATAGACTATGCAGAAGATATGGTGATCGCCTGTATGGATCCTAAAGGATATTTGGCTAAAGGAAGCTCAATTACAAACTTTGCAAAAGGCCTTGAAAATGCCCGAAAACTTCCGAATTTAACAATCGAACTTATGGCCCGGGGATATACCGAAAAGGAAATCAGAGGAATTCTCGGTGAAAATTTTCTCAGGGTTTTAGATGAGATATTGACCACCGACGAGCAAGAAATAAATAGGTGAGAAAGCATGAAGTGTAGTTATGCATAAATATTAGAGATTCAGCTAAAATTTAAAAGGGTTTTCTTAGCCCGAATAATTCACGAAAAATTAAAAAAATAAAGACAAACTCCTCGGTTTTCTCTGGATGCAATGACAATCTGATTTCTTCCATTCTTGCCCCAAGTGCTTTATGGTATCTCTGGATAATGACGTTGTATCCATACGTCCATACCATGGTGTAGGAATAGATTGGCCAATAGCGGACTGATGAGCCGATCTCCCTTGATCTTGCCGCCTTTACGCCGGACGTCACGTACCTCGTAAACAGGTTTCTGGTGCGCTTATCAGCGGTAGGCTATATTCCCATTTTTTGACGACACCTAAGATTTCGACGTTTCATCGGTCGGTTCACTTTCGTTCAACTTCATTGAGCAGCACCTGACAGGTCTTGGCCTGCCTTTTCCTGATCGCTCGCCACCCCATCCCTTAGCATGGAGCAGCATCAGGTGGCTTGCAGAGTTATCCTGTCATCCTTCATCATGCCGATGAAAATTTCACAGGCATCAGCCACCTTCATGCCCCATTTGCACATGGTTGATCTGGCACCGTAGCAAAAAAAACACCCTGGCATCCGTGTCGTCATATTTTGACAGTCTCTCTAAACAACAGGAACAGCTTCAGCTTGAGGCTGGCGGGACAGCTGAAATCATCACCGAGGTGAGCATATATGCTGCTGCGAGGACACTTGAAGAAGAAGGTGCTCTATCTACCACTGATGCCAATGCCATTGCTAATGAGGCTATTGAACGAATATCTGCCAAGTCAGATAAGGTGGGGTACACTGGCAACGGCATTCAATGACATGGTTATCCGTAAGCAACGGCAATAGGAAGAACTCGTATAGATAGCACTTGAACCAAGAAAAACAATAGTGGGGTTTGTTTTTCCAAGTACCCCGTTGTAGAGGTTCTCTCGGAAGGAAAACAAAGAATGTATTATAGATGTATTAAATTTGCCCTAAATAAAAAATCCCGAGGAACTGAATTCTCGGGATATCCTTAAGTATTTAGTTGGCTCCCCAGCACGGACTTGAACCGCGGACCCATTGGTTAACAGCCAATTGCTCTGCCAACTGAGCTACTGGGGAGCATGTCTCAATCAAGACTCGACGTTTATATAGGATCGTCCGGTTCTTGTCAAGGCAAAAAAACAAAAAATTGACAGGCCTTTGGGGAATAGGTAATAATATCCTCAATCATAACCGGAAGCAACCATTGAACCCGTTAACACTGGACAAAACACACCATGATCACTGAACACGGCATTGTCATTCAAGCCACCCCTGCCATGGCCCAGATAAAAACCAACCGGGCCGCGGCCTGTGAATCCTGTGCGGCAAAAGACGGCTGCGGCACCCCTCACCGGGGAAGAGAGATCACCCTCGAAGTCCCCAACACCCTGGGCGTTCAGGCAGGCGACACGGTCCTGATCGGCATGCAGACCAAATCCGCATTACAGCTGACCTTTTTAATATATATCGTTCCCATCCTTTGTCTGGTGATCGGGGCACTGACCGGTGACGTCCTGGCACCTTTTTTTCAAATCAATGCATCCTTTTTCTCCATGATTCTGGGATTCTCTTTTTTCGGGCTCGCGTTTTTCATTCTTCATAAAATATCGGCGGGCATGAACCGGAAAACAGAATACAAACCCAGATTGATCCGCAAAACCAAACCCGGCTCAGCACCTGCATGCAAGCCGGCTTCAAAATAATTTTTTTTCTTGCCAACCCAGCTGCAATATACTATATACGCTGCCAGTTGTGGGTTTGTCACACAAACGCTAACCCTTAGACCGGAAGATTGATATATGACATCACAACCACACCTGAGATTTGCGGTCTTGATCACAGCGGTTTTACTGATCACAGGGATCGTCTGCTATGCTGCTTTTTCCCCTCCTTCACCGGCCGAACCTGTTCGCCTGATGTTTCAAAATGATGCCGGCAAAGTCCTGTTCACTCACCAGACGCATACCGAGGCGTATTCCCTGGATTGTCTGGACTGCCATCACAACATTGATGATGACGAGACCTACAATTGCAGCGACTGCCATGAAGAAACCGGGGACGACTATATGCCGTCAAGAACAGATTCCCTTCACGAGACATGCATCGGATGTCATGCGGATTACGGTGCAGGACCCATTGATTGCAGTGCATGTCATGTACTCTAAATCCGGACTCCTGCCGCCTTTGACCTGCATCAGTCATGACAACCGCTTTTTGAAACAAGGACGTAACTCATGATTAAACGATCTTTTTTTACGCTATCCAACAAACCCAGGCTGACCTGTGCCCTGCTGGAACCCGATCCTGAAGCGCCCGTGAAAATGGATGTGCCCGCCCTTCTGACACTGCTGCTGCCGGATCCTATTGACAGCACCCGGGCGGCATTGATCAAAAAAGGCGATGTTGTCAAGAAAGGACAGAAACTGCTGCTGTATGAAAACAGCACCGGATATGCGGTATCACCGGTATCCGGCATCATCAAATCCATAGACACCTTTACCGTCGATAACATCAGTGGCCTTCGAACCCGCATCACCATTGAAAAGGATGCCCGCGATACTGAACAGACCGGATATGCGGACATGGCCGAAGACCTGTCCTTTGCGGCCCGCCACCTGACACAGCTGCCGGGAGCCCCACCGTTTGATGGTCTGATCCAACACAACGGGAAGATCAGTACGCTGGTCATCACAGCGGCGGATACCGACCTGTTGACCACCACGTCCCAGTACATCGGAACAGCCCGGGCCACCTTGCTTCAGGAAGGGGCTCAGATCCTCAAACGCATCACCAACCTGTCCAAAATATATCTGCTGATCCCCGGATATCTGCAGGACCGGGTCCGGTTTGACGGAGTCACTGTCATGCCGGCGAGTCTGACTTATCCGGATACCCTGCCGGCCATGGTCATGAAAACCATCTGGACAAAGTTCTGCCTGCCGGCAAAACCCCTGATGAAATGGGGGTCTGTTTTATCCGGGCCGAAGCGGTGGTATCTTTAGCCAGGGCCTATGAAGCCAAAGCACCGGTATTTGAAAAATGTATTACCCTCATTGACAAAACCGGAGCCCGGCACCGGATCGAAGCAGTGATCGGCACCCCGCTGAGCAGCATTTTCAGTCAGCTGGGAATCCAGATTGATGGACAGGACCGCATCATCATCGGCGGTCCTATGCAGGGCTTTGCCACTTTCACCCCCCACCATCCGGTGACACCGGATATGGATACCGTGCTGATTCAGGACAAAGGCGACATCATTTCCTTGTCCGATACCAACTGTGTCAACTGCGGCAAGTGTATCCAGGCCTGCCCGGCCGATATTCCCGTCAACCTGCTGGTGCGGTTTTGCAGGCCACCCAGTATGAGACCGCTGCAGATAAATGCGATCTGGAATCCTGCATCGACTGCGGATTATGCGCCTATGTCTGCACTTCACGGATTGCGCTGTCCCAGTATATCCGGCTGGGAAAACATGAACTGAAAAACTCAGAATTGACGCATAAAGGGAGACTGTCCATGAACCACACGAAACTCACTGTTTCCCACGCCCCGTTCTGGCATGACGGAGACAGTCTGTTCAAAAAAAACCTCAATGTTATTATTGCCCTGCTGCCGGCGGCCGTTTTCGGGATTCTTCAATTCGGTGCCCCGGCCCTGGGCGTTCTGGCCCTGTCAATGTCCTTTGCCATTCTCTGGGAAATGATCATCAATCTAATAACCAAGAAACCCCTGACCGTCGGAGACCTGGATTCGGCCTTGATCGGGCTTTTGTTCGGCATGATGCTGCCGGCGGTAATTCCCTGGTGGATCGTGCTGGTGGGCACGTTCGTGGCGGTATTCATGGGTAAGATGATCTTCGGCGGAACCGGTGCCAATCCATTTAATCCGGCATTGCTGGGCATGGCGGTCCTGATGTTGTCATGGAACATGTTTTTTGATTTCAACACCGCCTATGTGAATTATGAATTTGATTTCACCGCCCTGGCCCCGCTGGTGGCCGTGAAATTCCAGGCGCCGGCACCGATCTGTTTCCATTGAGCAACCTGTTCATGGGGCGGGAAGTAGGCGCCATCGGCGCCACCTTCAGCCTAGGTCTCATCATCGGAGGCATTTACCTGATTCTGAAGGGATATATCCGGTGGGAACTGTCGGTTTCCTTCATTGCCGGAATTCTGGCGACGGCATTTCTTTTCTATCTGGCCAATCCGGAGAGCTATGCCAGCCCCTGCTTTCATCTGTTTTCCGGATACACGATGCTGGGCGCCTTTTTTCTGATCACGGAAAGCGCCTCTACTCCGGTCCGGCGGATTCCCATGCTGATTTATGGGTTTCTGGGCGGCTTCATGATCATTTTGATGCGCAATATCGGCATGTACGCAGACGGAACGATTCTGGCCATCCTGCTGGTGAACCTTGTCAATCCCCTGCTGGACAACATCAGACCCACCGCTTTGGGAAAGGATATGAACAATGCGTGAAATGGTTAGTATGATCGTGGTATTGACTGTTTTGACAACCCTATCCGGCGGGCTTCTGGCCGCCATCAAGTCTGGCACGGAAGTCCGGATTGAGGAACAGATTTTAAAATTTCAAAAAGCCCCGGCCATTGAAGACATTTTTCCAGAGGTTTCCAACAATCCCATTGCAGAACGGTTCAACCTGGCCATTGATGACACCACACTCCAGATTTTTCCCGGAAAACTGTCGGACGGTTCCAAGGCAGTGGCTTTTGAAACAAAAGGCAAAGGCGGATACGGCGGAGATGTCGGGCTTATGGTGGGAATCAACATGGAAAACGACACGATCGTCGGCGCCCGTGTGACCACGCATGCTGAAACACCGGGACTGGGAGCCCGGGCCAAGGATGACCTGACCTTTGTTTCCCAGTTTACCGGGAAACCGATCGATGCCAACCTGGCATTAAAAGCCGACAACGGCTCCATTGACGCTATGTCCGGTGCCACCATCACTTCCCGTGCGGTGACCCTGGGCGCTATTCAGGCTCAGAAGTTATACATGCAGCTCAAACCTGAAATTTTAAAACAGATCCAATAGGGTATAGATTAGGAGATAAACACAGATGGCACAATCCTTGGCAAAAGAATTTACTAAGGGACTATGGGCTGAAATACCTCCTTTCAGGCTGGTGCTGGGACTCTGTCCGGTACTGGCAGTAACCAAAACAGTTGAAAACGGTATCGGTATGGGCATGGCAACCACCTTTGTGCTGGTATTCTCCAACCTTCTGGTTTCAATTTTGCGGAATGTGATCCCATCCAAAGTCAGAATCGCCTGCTTCATTGTTATCATTGCCACCTTTGTTACCATTGTGGAACTGGTCATGCAGGCATATACCTACCCCTTGTTTTTAAAGCTGGGGATTTTTATCCCCCTGATCGTGGTCAACTGTATCGTACTGGGCCGGGCTGAGGCTTTTGCTAGCAAAAATAGCCCGCCTCTGGCCATCGCGGATGGCCTTGGCATCGGTATTGGCTTCACTCTTTCCCTGGCGGCCATCGGTGCGGTGAGAGAACTCATTGGGGCCGGCACCATTACCGTCTGGGGAGGGACACCTTTATTTTCCCTGGGAGAAAATTTTCATGCCTTCTCTTTTATGGTGGAAGCCCCAGGTGCTTTTGTCGCACTTGGTCTGATGCTGGCCGGCATGAACTTGATCGGTAATAAATAAGGAGCGTTGTAATGGAATATTTTGAACTCGCCATCAGCTGCATTTTTATCAACAATATCCTGCTGGCTCAGTTCCTCGGCAACTGCCCGTTCCTGGGAACATCCAAAAAAATGGAAACCGCGATCGGCATGTCCATGGCCGTGGTCTTCGTTATGGTCATGGCCGGAATGATCACCTGGTCTGTGGACATGTTCCTTCTAAAAGCCCTGAATGTGGAATACCTGAGAACATTGGCCTTTATTCTGGTCATCGCATCTCTGGTGCAGTTCGTGGAAATGTTTCTGAAAAAAAGCATTCCCGGTCTGTACGCCGGACTGGGAATTTTTCTGCCCCTGATCACCACCAACTGTGCGGTCATGGGTGCCTGCCTGTTGAATATCAGCAACGAGTATACTTTTACTAAAGCTTTGATGTCTTCCTTTGCTTATGCTATCGGCTTCGGTCTGGCCCTGATTCTGTTTGCCGGGGTTCGGGAACGCATCAGCTTGGGACGGGTTCCAAAACCGCTGCAGGATACCTCCATCGGACTGATCACCGCCGGTGTTATCGCCCTGACATTCACTTCTTTCAGAGGGATGGTATAGACAGTTCAGGAGGAATCTGTATCAGGAAGTTGAAAACCAGTATCAAATTCCTGCTGGGAGTGTTGTTCTCAGCAGGATTGTTTTTGGGGCATCCGGCGCATGGATATGGCACACCCTTCACACCCCGGCCAACACCGGTGACAAAGAAATCCTTTTTGTCATTGAACCGGGGCAGAGCCTGTCCCAAATCGCTGCCAGTCTCGAATCCAAAAAAATTATCTCCCAGGCGATTCTTTTCCAGGCCTATGCCCGGTATCAGAAAGCCGCCACCCGGATCCCTGCGGGGGAACACCTGCTGACCCTACCCGCATCCCCGGTCCGGATTCTGGATCAACTGCTCAAAGGCCGGATCAAACTCTACCGGCTGACGGTTCCCGAAGGTCTGAGCATGGAAGAGACCGCATCGGCGGTAGCAAAACCGGGATGTGCGGTGCGGACCGGTTTCTGACCCTGTGCCGGGATCCGGATTTCATCGAAGAGTTGGCCGTTCCGTCTCATACCCTGGAAGGATTTCTGTTTCCGGACACCTATTTTTTCCCGAAAACCGTCACCTGCCGCCGGATAATCGAGAAAATGGTGGCCACGTTTTTTCGGTATATACGCCCCAGTGGCACGAACGGGCCGATGATCTGGGATTCACCCTTCAGCAGGTCGTCACCCTGGCTTCCATGATCGAAAAAGAAGCGGCCGTTCCGTCAGAACGGACAAAGGTCTCATCGGTATTCCACAACCGTCTGATAAAAAGGATGCGTCTGCAAAGTGATCCCACCGTGATCTATGGGGACCCTGAATTTGAGGGCCGGATCCTGACCCGGCACCTTCAGCGAAAAACCGAATACAATACCTACCAGATGCACGGCCTTCCCAAGGGCCCCATTGCCAACCCCGGCGCCAAAGCCATTGAGGCGGCCCTGTTCCCGGCTGACACCGATTTTCTGTATTTTGTGTCCAGAAACGACAGAACCCACTATTTTTCAAAAACCCTGACGGAACACAACCGGGCCGTCAGACAATACCAGCTGAACCAGTAATGCTGGAACCCCCGAAACGACTGGGTTGTCAACCGGGAGGGCTCAGGGAGACTTCACGTCAATGCACGTCAATGCACATCAATCATCGAACTAATCACTGAACTGGCGAAGATACACAATCACGGCACCGGACCGAGATTTTTTTTTCCGCTCCCAGGAAAATCCCAGTACAATATCCCTGGCCTTCAAATCCAGCAGCAGGTCTTCGATGGTATCCGGCAGCACCGGCCCCGGGTCGGAATGCAGTCCTTTTCCCACAATGATCCGCACGGTGAAATACCCCTGCTGTTGGCATGTTGCCAGAAAAGACCGGGCTTTCATCTGGGCGCCCAAAGCGGTGAATCCATGCAGGTCCAGATCCCTTTCCGGCGGGGATAGCGTTTGATCCGCTTCTGGTAGGGCACGGGTTTGGGAGGCACGGCTTTTTCCCCTGCAGAAGGGCGGGTCAGATAAGACTCCAGAAGTTCACCAAACGCGATTGCATCCGGATCCGGTTCATCGGAGGTTTCGGATCCCCCCCCAGTCATCCCCTTGTCCACCACCGGCAGTCCGTGACGGTTCAACGGCTGGCGGCCAACCTTGAATTCTGCCGGACGGTCTTTGTCGGATTTCTGAGTAAACGCTTTCAACAAGTCCTGATCCGACCCCAGCAGCGGCAGTTTTTGTTTTTTTTTCTTTCCCATATACAACACAGATAGTATGTTATGTTCCCCGGTTTTTCAAGAGGCTGGTGCTGTTTCTGTATTTGACTTTAGCCCCCCTTCCTGCTATTGTCTGACTCATGAAAATTGGGACCATTGTTGAATACATTGATCAACAGAAAATCATAACAGCAGTAATATTAAGCGAAAAAAAAGACAAGCTCAAATTACTCAATGAAAACACCCGGGAAGTCAGCCTCACTGTAAAAAGACTGACCCATGTGTCACAGGTGTGCCTGGATATCAGCCAGCCCAGGAACCTTCTGATCCATCATTTGAAAACCACCGCTGAAACCCGCAGAGAACTGGCCGAACAAATCGATATCCCTGAAATCTGGGAAATCCTTCACGAAGAGTCTGAAGAAATCGAACTTCCCGCCATGACGATTTTCTGTTTTGACCCGCCATTGGGCTGTGACCATGAAGCAGCCGTCATTCGGGCGGTTTTCAACGACCGGCTCTATTTCAAGTTCAATCAGAACTGCTTTTCTCCGTTTACACCGGAACAGGTGGATGCCAAAAAGCGCCAGATCAGGGAAGCGGAAAAAAGAGACAGTCTGATTCAAAACGGTGTGTCTTGGCTGACCGCCATGCAAAACGGTATGGAAAAGCTTGATGATCCAGGCCCGGAGGTCTTGGGGTGCCTTAAAGAGTATTATCTTTTCGGCAATGACAGTAGCCATGCCCCTGTCGCCAGGCAGATGCTTAAAAATGCCGGCCTGACAACTCCTGACCCCTTGTTTCAGTTCTTTGTCCGATCCGGTCTCTGGAATGTCGATGAAAACGTGGACCTTCTGTCCATGGGCATTCCCACTCAATTTACTCCGGAAGTTACGACTGCCGCTCGAAACCTGTCACTCACCGGTTCCCGGGCTTTTCAGGATCAGGGCCGCAAGGACCTGACAAAGGTCCCCTTGATCACCATCGACGGCCAGTCCACCATGGACTACGACGATGCCATCAGTCTGGAGAACACGGACCAGGGATACCGCCTGGGAATCCATATCATCGATGTGGGGGCCTACATCAAATCCGGAGACCCCATTGATCTGGCAGCCCGGGAACGGGCAAGCTCCATCTACATGCCGGATGATAAACTGCCCATGTTGCCGGCGGATCTGTCTGATGACCTGTGCAGCCTCAGGCAGGGGGAAATCCGGCCTGCTATCTCCACATTGATCCAGCTAAGCCGGTTTTTGAAATTCAGGATGTCCAGATTGTTCCCAGCATCATTCAGGTACACCAACAGATGAGCTACACCGAGGCCAACCTGCTGAACGGCAAGGATGATCCCATCACCACACTTCACAAAATCGCCACCCTTTTGAGGGAAAAAAGGCTCAAAGCCGGGGCGGTCCAAATCACGCTGCCCGAAGTCAATGTGTGGCTGGAAGACAACGGGGATATCCGTTATACCAAGGTAGACCGGGAGAACCCATCCCGGATGCTGGTGTCGGAGATGATGATTGTTGCCAACTCCCTGATGGCCAAATTTTTGGCCGACCATCAGATTCCGGCGGTGTTCCGGTCCCAGCCGCCCCCCAGCCAGCGGTTGTTCAAGGGGATTGAAACCGCGCTTTTGCCCAATCTCATGCAGCGAAAGCATCTGAGCCGGGCCGTGATCAGTACCGCCCCCCAGACGCACTCCGGTCTGGGAGTCAAGGCCTATACCACGGCCACCTCTCCCATAAGGCGGTATCATGACCTGCTCACCCAGCGGCAGATTAAGGCCGTGATTGGCTTGAACCCGGCCTATTCAAAAAAGGATCTGGAAGAGATCATCCAGGCCGTCTCCGTTCCCATGGCCAATGCCGGTCGGGTCCAGGGCGCCAGAAAACGCTACTGGCTGCTTAGGCTTCTGGAAACCTTGCGGGGCGAAAGCCTCGATGCCCTGGTGCTGGACGGGCACCGGGACCATTACAATATCTTGATCAAGGAATTCATGCTGGAAGCCCGGCTGCCATCCTCCGGCCTGAAACTCAAACAGGGAGACGTCATCCAGGTCACGGTCCAGCATGTGGATGCCCGACGGGACCAGCTGTCTTTGTTCTGTGTATAAGGGTCTTGACTCAGTCTCTGAGTGCAGGTCTCCAAAAACAAAAAACCGCGTCAGTGCTTGAAACTCCTCTGACCGGTGAATACCATGGCGGCATCATTTTCGTTGCAAGCCTGGATGGACTGGTAATCGTTTAAAGACCCCCCGGCTGGATCACGGCTTTGACCCCTTGTGACAACCCCACATCAATACCGTCCCGGAACGGGAAGAATGCGTCCGATACCATGGCAGCACCGATCAGCCCGCCCTTCTGTTCCGCCACTCGGGCATCGATTTCCCGTTTTTGTCTTCATCCACCAAATCGGCATAGGACTGCTGGTATTGTTCAAAACAGTAGCGGTCCGCCAGCTTGCGGTACGCCTTGTCCACGGCTATTTGGGCCACCCCCACCCGGTCCTGTTCCCCCGTGCCGATGCCCACGGTCACATTGTCTTTGACATAGATCACGGAGTTGGAGGTGATGCCGGACTCCACCAGCCATCCGAACAGCATGTCCTCATATTCCCGGTCCGTGGGCATGCGGCTCACGGTATAGGTCTGCCCCTGAAAGTCTGCCTTCGCTGGTATCAGCTCCTCTCTGGTCAGGGTTCTGGGCACAAACGACCACTGGGCCACAACCCCCCCATCCATCAGGCTCTTGAAATCCACCACTCTTTCCCCGATGAAGCGCTGGAGCCGGTCCATGGCCTGGATCCGGATCACCCGCAGGTTTTTCCGGGCCCCCAGGATCTCCAGAACCCCGTCCTCGAACTCCGGAGCCACTACCACCTCGGCATACTGGGATGCAATGGCCTGGGCCGTTGCCTTGTCCACGGCCCGGTTCAGCCCGATGCATCCTCCAAACGCTGCCACCCGGTCCGCCATATAGGCCCGGTTGTACGCCTTTTCCAGTGAACCGGCCCGGGCCGCACCGCAGGGATTGTTGTGCTTGACGATCACGGCACAGGGGGTATCGGTAAAGTATCTCAGGATATTGAGACAGTTGTCCGCATCGGTCAGGTTGGTCTTGCCCGGGTGCTTGCCGGACTGGAGCAACTCGATATCCGACACCAGGTGCTGTCCCGGCTGGAGGGTCTTTGCGTCCCCCAGAATCAGGTTGCCGTTGACAAGGCGGTACAGGGCCGCTTCCTGACCGGGATTCTCCCCATAGCGAAGCCCTTTTTCCACCCCATCGATCACCCAGGACACTTTTTCATAAAATAGAGTCTGGCGCGTTTCCCCTTCCACAAAGGCAATCTCCATGCGGGAGGGGAAATGGTCATCCATAATGGTTTTATACATCTTTTTCAAATCGTGGGACATGGCTCAGCCTCCTGTTTGATAACATGAATTAAGTGTTTCACCCGCGATTCCGGCCAGATAATCTGCGATGGCCCGGTCATAGGCAGCCGTGTGTTCAAAGGCCCGGGCTGCCAGATCATACCGGTCCTCCAGGGTCAAATATCCGTTTCCAGCGGTCAGCCTGACCAGTATCTCCGGATAGGTGGCGGGATCGGTCACCGGAGCCACCCGGATGAAATTCTTGGCAGCGGCCCGGATCATGGTGGGACCGCCGATATCAATGTTCCCCCGGGCATGTTCCAGCGTGGCATCCTTGTCTGCAACGGTCCGGGTAAAAGGATAGAGATTGACCACCACCATGTCGATAGGCCGGGCACCGGTTCTGGCCAGGTCCGCCTGATGGGCCTCATTATAGGTCTCTGTGAGCAGTCCCAGGTAAATCTTGAAATCCAGGGTTTTCACCAGCCCCCCCTGGGTTTCGGGCTGGCCGGTGTAATCCGACACCTGCTTCAGGTGACGGTCCGCCTCAGCTCCCAGGATCTCCCGGATTCGCCCGAAGGTGCCGCCCGTGGACAAAATGACCAGTTCCGGAATCACCGCCACCATGCCCGGAATAAAGGTTTCCAGCCCGGTTTTATCTGACACGCTCACCAGCAGGGTGTTGATCCTGACCCGGTCATCCACCCGTTCCACCACGTTTTTTGTCATTGCTCCGTCCTTTCGTTTATCTCGTAAAATCGTGGTGTTACATACCACGCACACCCCTCTGCGTCAAGCTTTGCTCCGCCTGCCCGCCCCCTCTGAAAAACTTATTTGGGATACTGCCCGATTTGGTACTATAATCTTTCCTGCTGGGTCGTTATTGAAATCATTCCTGACACGCAGAATTCCATAAAAAGCAGAGCCCTCATCCCTCCATATTATACACCTTATGCTTCCATGTTTCTACGTTTTCATACCCAAAACACCCCTTGCTTGACACTTTATATCTCCCGGGGCCTGACAAGATCCCGGGTTAACGAACCCACATTTTATTTTGACATTTTCCCGGAGATGATTGACAATACCGGCAATCGCATCATCCGATTCAAAGGAGGTCTCCATGATCCCATTGAAAATGAAAGCCCTGCTGGAAAAATCACTGCCTGACACCACCTGGCATAACCGTCTGATAAAAGAGGGCTCATTCCGGTATATGGAGTTCGGCCCCCTGGATGTGGACCGGATGGGACACTGGCAAATGATCGTGGAAGGAGCCAACACCTATTCTCCGGATCCGGCGAAAAAAGCGGCCGTGGAAAAGACCAGAACCGCCAAAGAGGTCATGCAGGATGCCCCCGCCATCGCCGTGGACCGGCAGATCACGGATGCGGCCGAACTGCTGGTCCAGTCCCCGGTATCCATTGTCAATGTGGTATCGGAAAAAGGCAAACTCATCGGGATTGTCACCAACTGGGATATCACCCGTGCCATGGCCTCCCACCTGCCCATGGATGCGCCCCTGACCCGGGTGATGACAGCGGATGTGATTTTCACAGGCCCTGACACCCCGATCCTGGACTGTGTCAGAATGCTGGAACACCATGAAATATCGGCCATGCCCATTGTGGAAAACAACCGGGTGGTAGGTGTGATCTCCGGAGATATCCTGGCGAAACAGACTCTGTTCCGGCTGCTCCAGACCATGGACTGAACAGCGACTCCCCCCCTGTTTCATGCGACTGTTTCTGATTATTATAGCCCAGTTCCTTTCCGGTTCCATCTGGTTTGCCGCCAATGCCGCGTTTGCAGGTCAGGCGTTTCTGTTGTCTGCGGTTCAGGCCGGGTTTATTGCCGGTACCTTAAGTTTTGCCTTTCTGAATCTGTCGGACCGGTTCTTGCCGGCCCGGGTCTTTTTCTGCGCAGCAGCAGGCGCCTTTTTCAACCTGGGCGGAACGCTGCTGCCGCCTTCCAGGGGACTGCTGCTGGCCTCTCGGTTTTTATGCGGCGTATCTCTGGCAGGCATCTACCCGGTAGGCATGAAAATCGCCGCCTCGTGGTATCCCGACACCCTGGGAAGGGGCCCTGATTATATCCGCTTTCTGCTGTCTGATTTCTCCGGCCCTGCTGTATCTGCCAGACGCTCTGGCCTCGGGGGTGCTTTTGCTGTGGGGACTTTCCGTGGTGGCGGATTCCCCCCAGTTTTCCTCTTTGAGCACCCGATTCGCTCCGGCCGGATATGTGGGATCTGCTTTGACACTGATCAACTGCATCGGATTCATAATCACCATTTTCTCCATTGAACTGGTGACGTTATGGATCCGGTACTGGGGGATACACACCGCGTTTCTCTGCCTGGCCCCCAGCCCCATCCTGGGATGGATTTGGCTAAATCAAAAGATCCTGGGTTGAGTTTTCATATCAAATTGCGTATGACAGACAAAAAACACATCCAAGGAGGATTTCATGACAGCTGACGTTTTTTTTTATGGATCTGACCGCCACGTCCCGGGAAAACCTGCCCGGAAAACTGGGACGACTGCTGAAAAAAACCGGGATCAAAACCATTTTAAGCAAATACGACCACACCGCCGTTAAGCTCCATTTCGGAGAACAGGGCAACACCGCCTTTATCCGGCCGGTATTTATACGGAAAATCATCGAGACCATCCGGACCACCGGTGCCCAGCCGTTTTTGACAGATGCCAACACCCTGTATGTGGGGACCCGGTCCAATGCGGTGTCCCATATCAAGACCGCCATCGAAAACGGGTTTGCCTACTCTTGCATGGACAATGCGCCCATCATTATTGCCGACGGGCTTTTGGGCAAAAGCGAGACACCGGTGCCGGTGAATCTGAAAAACTGTAAACAGGTGTATATCGGATCTGAAATCGTTCATGCGTCCGCCCTGGTGTCTGTGGCCCATTTCAAGGGCCATGAGCTCAGCGGGTTCGGCGGCTCCATCAAAAATGTGGGCATGGGGTCTGCCTCCCGCAGAGGCAAACTGGACCAGCACTCCAATGTGTCCCCCAAAATCAAGCGCAAGACCTGCATCGGATGCGGAGAGTGTGCGGCCCACTGCCCGGGGCAGGCCATTTTCCTGGAAGACAAGAAAGCCTATATCACCAAGGGAAAATGCATCGGGTGCGCTGAATGCATTGTCCGATGCCCCACCGGGTCAATCAACATCAACTGGAACCAGACCATTCCGGTATTCATGGAAAAATGGTGGAATACACCTATGGCATCGTGAAAAACAAGCCCGGAAAATGCCTGTTCATCAATTTCATCACGGACATCGCTCCCAAATGCGACTGCCTGTCCTACACGGAATCCCCCATTGTCAACAACATCGGGGTCGTGGCCTCCCTGGACCCCGTGGCCGTTGACCAGGCCAGTGTGGATCTCGTGAACCAGCAGCAGGGACTGCCGCATACCGAACTGAAAACCTGCCTGGCGCCGGGAGAGGACAAATTCAGGGGGCTCTATCCGGAGGTGGATTGGTCCCATCAGCTGGCGTATGCCGAACAGATCGGGCTGGGGACCCGGGAGTACAACCTGGTGAAGCTGAAAACCCTGGCTTACAAAAAATCGTGAGGAAGTGATCTTTCGAGTTGTAAGGCATAGAAAAACACATCCGGAATGAGGATATCCCCTTTTATCAGCCGGCAAAATAATCGGAATCCGTTCTGACCTTACAGGCCTCAGCCTCGGAGGGAAATGACCCTGTGGTGATATAAACGCCGTTCCGTGTCATTTGGACTTCAGCATGTCATACTTTTTTGCAACAATCTTTCGCTCTTCTTCGGGAAGCTCTCTCATGTAGCGGTTCCAGCCGGGACACCAGGTCATGTGCCACCGCCATAAACGGCCTGGTATTGATTTCGGGTTGTCATCATATTTTTTTCGAAACCGGCAGGTGCTGCAATTGGATTGTGTCAAGACCATCCCCCCTTATTATCTGTTTATCTGGTGTGAACGTATCCTGCCAAAGTATCGCGTGTCAACTGAAAAGAACGGCAATTCCATGCACGGCAAAGCCCCTGGCGGGGGGGCCTTACTGACGGGCTGTCCGGGGCCCGGCCCGGGTGGCAAGGCGTGTCCAAATGCCGGCCATGCTCATTCATGGGGAAAAAGAACGGCGGCTTCCAGTGGATTTCGCCCTGAAACTCAAACACAGTTTTGTCCACCGACACGTCGCATGTTATATCGGCAAAGGGGTCGGCCACAGCGGGGCCTGTCAGACGTCTGGGTTTCAGACAGCGGTGAAATCCTTCATCGATAGATATCTGGACGATAAAGGTTGACTGAAATCCTTTAAATATCGTATGATTATCAAATATCAACTTTAAAAGTAAAGGAGTGGCTCAGGATGAAAAATGGACCCTGTTGATGCTGACATTTTCCTTGATTTTACTGGGATTTTCAGCAGGTACTGTTGGCGCGGAAGACAAAAAAATGAAAGCCGGTTTTATTTATGTGGGGCCGGTGGGAGACTATGGCTGGTCCCATGCCCATGATCTGGGACGAAAAGCGGCTGAACAGGAATTCGACTGGCTGGAAACCGTTTATGTGGAATCGGTGGCGGAATCTGACAGTGACCGGATCATCGACCGCCTGATCCAGCAGCAGAAATGTGACGTGGTATTCACCACCAGCTTCGGATTCATGGATTCAACGGTCAAGGCAGGCACCCGGTATCCGGACAAGCTGTTCATGCACTGTTCCGGATTCAAGCGCTCGGACAATGTGGGCACCTACTTCGGGGACCTCTATCAGATGTACTATTTGAACGGGATCATGGCCGGTGCCTTGACCCAGACAAACAAAATCGGCTATGTGGCGGCGTTCCCTATTCCGGAACTGATCCGCCATATCGATGCCTATGCCCTGGGTATCAAGGCGGTCAACCCGGAGGCAAAAGTCCATGTCAAATGGATCTATGCATGGTATGGCCCTGACAAGGCCAGGGAAGCCGCAGAATCCCTGATTGCCGAAGGGTGTGATACCCTTGCGTTTACCGAAGACACACCGGCCGTCATCGAGGTGGGTCAGGAACACACGGAAAAAGGCAAGCAGATTTACACCTTTAGTCACTACTCCGCCATGCAGCCTTATGGCGAGGATTCCGTGGTATCCGGCCAGCTCATGGACTGGGGCGGCATGTATATTAAGATTTTGGGCGATATCCAGGCCGGTACCTGGACCAATGACGATGTCTGGTGGCTGGCAAAGGAAGGGGCCGCCATCCTGGGTGGCAATAAGACCGATCCCATTAACCCGAAATTTGTAGATGACCTGAAACAGGCCGTAGTCCAAACTGAAGAATTCGGTGAGATTTCCGCGTATGATCTGGTGATGAAACGCTATGACCAAATGAAACAGGGCGTGGAGGTATTTGATCCGTTTACCGGACCCATCGCGGACAACAAAGGCAATGTTCAGATTCCGGCCGGCGAGCGAGCCTCCAAGGACGACCTGTTGAGCATCATGTATTACGTGGACAATGTGGAAGGCACCATCCCCCAATAATCCCTATCTTTCGGCAGGCCGGAAGACCCATTCCGGCCTGCGTCAAACCGCTTACCTATGAAAAAAATACAGCGCCTTGAAATGGATGGCATCAGCAAATCCTTTCACGGCATACCTGCCAATCAGGACATTCACCTATCCGTGGCATCCGGAGAGATTCTGGGCTTGCTTGGAGAAAACGGCGCCGGTAAGACCACGCTGATGAACGTTCTTTACGGCTTGTATCAACCGGATGCCGGACAGATCAAAATCAACGGGCAACCGGTGCAACTCACCTCTCCGCTGGAATCGATTCTCCACGGTATCGGCATGGTGCACCAGCATTTCATGCTGATCCAAAACCACACGGTCATCGAAAACATTGCACTGGGGTACAAAGATACCCCGTTTTTTTTCCCAAAAATCAAGCTGCAGGAAAAAATCCAGCAATTTTCCCGGCAGTTTGATTTCACGATTGATCTGAACAAAAAAATCTGGCAGCTTTCCGCCGGAGAGCAGCAACGGGTGGAAATCATCAAAGCGCTGCTTAACGGCGCGGATCTTTTAATCCTGGATGAACCGACCTCTGTGTTGACCCCAAAAGAAATCGAAGAATTGATCACCATTTTAAGGCGCATGAAACAGGACGGCCACAGTGTGATTTTCATTTCCCACAAGCTCGATGAGATCATGAACATCTGTGACCGGGTCACAGTGCTCAGAAAAGGCCGGATCGTAGGCGGGGCTGACATCCGGGATACCGACAAAAAAACCCTCGCCCGGATGATGGTGGGCCGGGATGTGGTGTTCAACATCCACAAGGAGAGGCTCACCCGGGGCAGGCCGGTCCTGAGAACAGACCGGATCCATGTGACCGGAGACATGGGGATTCCAGCGGTCAAGGGGATCAGTTTCGATCTGTACGAAAATGAAATTTTCGGTATTGCCGGGGTGGCGGGCAACGGGCAGCGGGAATTGGCCGAAGCCATCACTGGGATCCGGAAAATCGATCAAGGGTCGGTATCCATCAGCGGAAAAGACATCACCAACCTGTCCCCCCGCCATATTTATGACCGTGGGGTGTCCCATGTCCCGGAAGAACGGATCCGTTTCGGCATTGCCCCGGGGCTGTTTCTGTATGACAACGCAATTTTAAAACAACATCATCTGAAAAAATTTTCCAGCCGGTATTTTCTCAGATACAATCAGGTTAAAACCCACGCCAGAAATATCATCACGGAATTCAACGTGGCGACCCATTCCATTGACAACCAGATCAGAAACCTGTCCGGCGGCAATATCCAAAAACTCATTCTTGGCCGGGAGGTCAGTGAACAGCCCCGGCTGCTCGTGGCCTCCCATCCCACCTATGGGCTGGATGTGGGGGCCACGGAATTTTTGCGGCAGCATCTGCTCAAACTGCGGTCCCGGGGCAGCAGTGTGCTGCTGTTTTCCGAAGACCTGGAAGAGATTTTCGAACTGTGTGACCGGATCGCTGTCATTTTTGCCGGAGAGTTCATGGGGATTTTTGATTCCGATGATGACCGTCTGTGTGACATCGGCCTGATGATGGCCGGATCCAAACGATACGAATCAGCCATTTCAACCTGAAGAGTTTTCCATGATACAGATCACCTCCACAGACAGATACCGGATCACCCGGCTGCGGGCCGCAATGACCAATGTTTTTCTCTGGCCGCAGGGCTTCTGGTCATCAGCATCATCTTTCTCATCGCCGGAGTTAATCCGCTGTTCGCCATTGCTGAAATTTTTCAGGGGTCTTTCGGTTCCTTGTACGGATTCAAGGAAACGATCACCAAGGCAATCCCCCTGATTCTCATCGGTGCCGGTCTGACCCTGGCTTTCCGGGCCAAGTTCTGGAACATCGGGGCCGAAGGCCAGCTGCTTATGGGAGCGGTCTTTGCCACCTGGACCGGCCTGTCTTTTGGCGAAACCCTCCCCTCAATCGTCATCATCCCCCTGATGTTTGCCGCGGGATTCTAGGCGGGGCACTCTGGGGGATTATCCCTGCGATATTGAAAATCAGATATGCCATCAACGAAGTGATCTCCACCTTGATGCTCAATTATATCTGCGCCCATATCGTGACCATGCTCATTGTGGGTCCCTGGAAAGGGGGTACCCGGTTCGGGTTTCCCGGCACGGACACCCTGCCCGCACCCGCGATTCTCAGTGTCATCCCCGGCTCCCGGATCCATTATGTCACCCTAATACTGGCCCTGGTCTGTGCCGTTGTGCTGACGCTTCTGATTTACCGGACCCGGTTCGGATATGAAGCCCGGGTGGTGGGAGAAAATCCGGATGCCGGCAGATATGCAGGCATCGATTTTCTGAAGACCACCCTGATCCTCATGGCCGTTTCCGGCGGACTGGCCGGTATGGCCGGCGTCGGGGAAGTGGCCGGAATCCATCAGTATCTGGGGTATCCGGATTCCATGTCATCCGGATACGGGTTCACTGCCATCATTGTGGCATGGCTGGCCAAACTGAACCCCCTGTACACCATTATTTCAGGCATCTTTTTTGCGGGAATCCTGGTGGGAGGGGACGCCATCCAGATTTCTTTAGGACTGCCGGCCGCCACCGTGAACATCGTCAACGGCACCCTGCTGGTTTTCCTGATCATGGGCGATTATTTTCTGAACCATAAAATTTCCATCACCTTTTCAACCCGATAGGAATCCGGATCATGGAAGAAATCATCATATCCACCCTTCAACGCGCCCTGGTGGCGGGCACACCGCTGCTTCTGGCCACCACCGGGGAAATCATCTGTGAACGAAGCGGAATTCTCAATCTGGGGGTGGAGGGGGTCATGTCCCTGGGGGCGGTCTCTGCATTCATCGTTACCATGACCACCGGATCTCCCTGGCTGGGGGTTCTGGCAGCCTTGGTCGCCGGTATGGTCATTTCCATCATCCATGCGGTGACGTCCGTGACCCTCCAGGCCAACCAGGTGGTATCGGGCCTGGCGTTGACCATGCTGGGGCTGGGCCTGTCCGGCATGATGGGAAAACCCTATGTGGGCAAACCGCTGACCATTAAAATGGAAGATCTTTCCATACCACTGTTGTCGGATATTCCCTATATCGGCCAGGCCGTGTTTCATCAAAGCCCGTTTTTTTCCTGGCCGTGATCCTGGCCCTGGGATCCTGGTTTCTCCTCGAAAGAACCCGCCTGGGTATCCAGATCCGGTCCACCGGGGAAAATCCGAAAGCCACGGAAACTCAGGGCGTGAACGTATTTTTGATCCGGTATGTGTCCGTGATCATCGGCGGCGGGTTTTCCGCTTTGGCCGGCGCCCATCTGTCCATTTCCTATTCCAAGTCCTGGATCGAAGGCATGACCGCCGGGCGGGGATGGATAGCCATCGCCTTGACCATTTTTGCTTTGTGGAATCCGGGCCGGGCCATCTGGGCCGCGTTTCTGTTCGGCGGCATCTTTGTGGTCCAATACCTGATGCAGCCCCTGGGCATCTCGCCGAATTTTCTGTCCATGCTGCCTTATATCGCCACGCTGCTGATCCTGTTGATCATCAGCCTGAAAGATCCCAGAAAACTCAATGCCCCGGCCATGCTGTCCACCCCTTACAAAAGAGGGGAGCGCTGATATTTTTTTTGACTTTTTGGACAGTTCTGATTAATATTATCAGTGTCTGACATTGTTAAAAATCCACAACCTCAAATTCAACTGGCGCCGTTTTATGAGACGTTTCATTGCAGCACTGGCGATTGTTATCATGATGGTGCCGGGTCTACCGTCAAATGCATCCGCCATTTCCATACCGGATGAGCTGGAACTGGCGGATGAATTCATGCAAAAGATTCATCAGCAGCAGGTCATTTTGTATGACCCTGTGGCCGGACACCTGATTGATGCCGTGGGCCGGCATATTCTGGCAAATCTGCCGGCCCAGCCGTTCAATTATTCCTTTTTCCTGATCGATGACGGCACGTTCAACGCCTTTGCCAGTCCCGGAGCCAACATTTTTATTCACCGGGGGTTGATCACAGCCCTTTCCAGCACCGATGAACTGGCCGGAATCATGGCCCATGAAGTTGCCCATGCCGTCAGCCGCCATGTCTCCCAATCCATTGACCGGTCCAAACTGGTCAATATGGGCACCATGGCCGGGGTCCTGGCCGGCATTCTCGTAGGTTCGGCCGGTGGGGGCGGGGAAGCGGCCCAGGCATTGAGCGTGGGATCCATGGCTGCCGGGTATTCATCCATGCTCACCTACACCCGGGAAAATGAAACCGAAGCCGACCAGAAAGCCTTTACTCTTCTCCAGCAGACCTGCTTTTCTCCTCAGGGGCTGCTGGACAGTCTTAACAAACTGAGGGCTGCGGATTACATGGGGATCGAAGGCATCCCCGACTACTTTAAAACCCATCCCGGTACCGTTCCCGCATCGCTCATCTGTCCGGCTTGCTGTCGGACTACACCCATGATCCAGCCCGTTTTTCCTGCCCTGATACATACCCTTACGATATGGTCAAATACCGGATCATAGGATTATACGAACCCATCAAGGACAGCATCAAAGCCATTGAATCAAAAATTGCCGAAGATCCATCCAATCCGGCACTGTATTACGGGCTGGGCCTGCTGTATGCCAGGGAAAACCGGAGAGATCAAGCCATTGAACAGCTGCGAAAAGCCCTATCGTTCAATATTATGGACCCGCTCGTGCTCCTGGAACTGGGACGGATCTATACTCTGGACGGCCGGTATGACAAAGCCAAGACCATTCTGTCCGGTATCCAGTCTGATCCGGTTCTGGGTATCTCAGCCCGATATCACCTGGCCGTGGCACAGCTGGAATCCGGGGACCTGACCTCCGCCCGACAGAACCTGACTCATGTGACTGAAACCGATCCGGAGATTTTTCCCAGGGCCTATTTTCATCTGGGAGCGATCATGTCCAGAGAAAACAGAACTGCCCTGTCCCATTATTATCTGGGAATTTATTATGATCGGATCAAGGATTCAAAAAACGCGGCCCGTCATCTGGAAAGGGCGCTGGCTGAGGGGCTGGATGATCCAAAAACCAAAACGGCCGCTGAAGAAAGGCTGAAGCGAATCACCACCGACAACAAACCCGCCTCCTGACCCTCTTTTGCCATCAGACCCTGTCGAACCGTTCGAATTTCATGCTGAAGGTTCCCCGGCCCTGGGTGGCGGATCGCAGGGCGGTGGAATACCCGAACATTTTCGCCAGTGGCACCACAGCATGGATGATCTGGATGTTGGCTTTCGGGGCAATGGATTCCACTTTGCCGCCCCGGGCATTGAGATCGGCAATGGCATCCCCCAAATAGGTATCCGGCACAAACACCTCAACCTGCATGATCGGCTCCAAAAGCGCCATTGACGCAGTTTCCAACGCCTCCTTGCATGCCATGGACGCGCACACGGAAAACCCCAGTTCCGTGGATTTCCCATCCTCACAGGCCCCGCCCAAAAGCCTCGCCTCCAAGTCCACCAGCGGATACCCTTTGAGATATCCCCCTTCCAGGCTTTCCCGAATTCCCTGTTCAATGGCAGGGACAAACTGAGGCGGAATCTGATCTTCCGGTGCCCTGTTTGCAAAAACCACCCCGGCACCCCGGTCCAGGGGCTTGAGCCGGATCCGGACCTTTGCATAATGGGATTTGCCTGAGATTTCCCGGTCAAACTCGGCCTCACCTTCGGCCGACGCCGTCACCACTTCTCTGTAAACCACCTGAGGATTGCCCACATTCACCTGGGTGTTGAACTCCTTGCGCATCCGTGAAATAATGATTTCCAGGTGCAGCTCCCCCATACCCGACAATATTGTCTGGCCGGTTTCTTCGTCTTTGGACACCTTGAGAGTCGGGTCCTCGATCGTGAATTTTTCCAGCACCATGTCCAGCTTTTCCTGATCCGCATGGGTTTTTGGCTCAATGGCAATGGAGATGACCGGGTCCTCATAGGTCATTTTTTCCAGATATACCGGATGATCCATCGAACAAAGCGTATCGCCGGTGCCGGAATCCTTCAACCCCACAATACCCACGATGTCACCGGCAGATGCTTCTTTGAGCCGCTCCCGCTTGTTGGCGTGCATCAAAAGGATTCGGGACAATTTTTCCTTTTTCTTCAACACCGGGTTGTACACTTCAGATCCGGCTTCGATTTTTCCTGAATAGATTCTTGCAAAAGACAGCTTCCGGCCCTCAATCATGGAAACCTTAAAGATCAGGGCCGCCAGGGGCCCGTTTTTTTCAGCCGAAAAATCAATAAGATCGCCGGTTTCCGGGTGCACGCCCCGCACCGGCGGCACATCCAGAGGGCTGGGAAGGAAATGCTGGATGGCATCAAGCAGCGGCTGAATGCCCTTGTTCTTCAAGGCACTGCCGCACAGGACCGGCACCAGTTTCCGGGTGATGGTGGCTTTTCGGACGGCATCGATCAGATCGGCCCGGGAAATTTCTTCTTCTCCCAGGTATTTTTCCATGATGGCATCGTCCTGTTCCGCCACCGATTCCAGCAGTTTTTCCCTGTATTCCGCAGCCTGATCCTCATATTGGGAAGGAATATCATCCACCACAAATCTGGCCCCCAGGCTCTCATCATCCCAGCGGATCTGTTTCATGTCGATGAGATCAATCACGCCGTCAAACTGGTCTTCTGCACCCATGGGGATCTGGAGCAGCACCGGATTGGCCCCCAGTTTCTCCCGGATGGATGCCACGGCCCCGAAAAAATCCGCACCGGTCCGGTCCATTTTGTTGATAAACGCCATTCGGGGAACCCGGTACCGGTCAGCCTGGCGCCACACGGTTTCAGACTGGGGTTCCACACCGCCTACGGCACAGAATACGCCGATGGCACCGTCCAGAACCCTCAATGCCCGCTCCACCTCCACGGTGAAATCAACATGTCCCGGGGTATCGATGATCTGGATCACGGACTGCTGCCACTGGCAGGTGGTCACGGCCGAAGTGATGGTAATCCCCCGTTCCTGTTCATCCTGCATCCAGTCCATGATCGCTTCTCCGTCATGCACTTCTCCGATCTTGTGGGATTTACCGGTGTAGTACAGGATCCGCTCCGTGACAGTAGTCTTGCCCGCATCAATGTGGGCCATAATTCCGATATTTCTGATCTTTAACAGGGTCTTTTTCTGGATCATATGCGTATCAACATCTTTGATTGACTGTGAAATTGTGCCGGTAATGGCGGCAATTCAAATGGTATTTGATACAGTATTGACTGATCACTGTCAAGAAAATAGCTTGCAAAACCGGGGCTGGTTTAATAAAATTATAATTCTTAACCTGACTGCATATCTTGGATATTTCAGAACGATCAATGACAATATTTCATAGAGGACTTGACCCGGATGATTCCCGGATTTGAAAAAATTGTAGAGGAAAGAATTAAAAAAGCCCAGGAAAAAGGCGTGTTTGACAATTTGGAAGGTAATGGCAAACCCTTTGTTCTCGAATCGGATCATCCGGCTCCGAATGATTGCCGCCTGGCCTACAAAATTTTAAAAAAACGCCGGTTTTCTTCCGCCTGAGATTGAACTGAAGAAAAAAATCAGTCAAGCGGAACTGCTGCTTCAAGCTACCGATGCCACATCTGGTGAACATCGGGAAATCTCTAAAAAACTCAATTACCTGTTAACCAAACTTGATGTTCTCCGGGGCGGTGTATCACCGCTGATCACCGACAAATACCAGAAAAATATCATCAGAAAATTATCATGATGCTAAAAAAAACCGACAAAGAAGGATTGTTCAAAAACATATTCATCGCTTATTTCATTTTGCTGTTCCATGTGGTGCTGCTGGCCGCATTGCCGTTTTTGTGGTTTTGATCAAGGGCTTTTTTGAATATCTGCCATGGATTATGGCAGGGGCCGGTCTGCTGATCGCCCTTTGCGCATGGTTTGTGATCCGTCAGATGCGCAAACATTCCGCACAGATTCAAGATATTCTGTCTAATGAACAGTTGAAAACAGGAATGTGGAAATCAGTTTCATGGGGGACTGGCATCCTTTAAAATCAATGCCAAAGAAGAGGACTCCGGCCGTCTTCTGTCCTATTCCGGTCCGGACAAACCCTCTACCGGCCAACGGCTGATCGAATCGGATGCAGACAGAACCGAGCGCAAGATGGCGCAATTGAATGTATTATACGAAAAAGACCTGATCACCAAAGAGGAATTTGACCAGGCAAGGCAATCCATCATCCAGGGATAAGGAGACAACCATGGAAAAATCAGACTCGCCCTTCTGTCCGGCGGCATCTCATCGGAACGATCCGTGTCGCTGAACAGTGGTAACCAGGTGTTTGAGGCCTTAGACAAACAAAAATATGATATTCTGCGCTATGATCCCAAAACCGATCTCAAACAGCTGGTCATGGACGCGCCCCGAATCGATGCGGCCTGATCATTCTCCACGGTCCGTTCGGAGAGGACGGCACGGTCCAGGGGCTTCTGGACCTGCTGGATATCCCCTACCAGGGGGCCGGGGTTCTGGGATCTGCCGTGGCCATGAACAAGCTGCTGTCCAAGCGCCTGTATCTCGCAGACAGGATTCCCACGCCTTTTTTTCGGTCGGTCACAGTCAATGATAATATCGATATCCCCGCCCTGGTTCGGGAGATGGGCCTGCCCCTGGTGGTCAAACCCGCCTGTGCCGGATCCAGTGTGGGCATGACCATTGTCAAGAAAGCAACTGGCGTGGAAAAGGCCATTGAGGACGGGTTTGCCCATGATGACACCCTGATCATGGAAGCGTATGTCAAGGGAACCGAGCTGACCTGCGGGGTCCTGGGCAACGAAAATCCGGAAGCACTGCCGGTCATCGAAATCATCCCCGGCCAGGGGCATGAATATTTTGATTTCAATGCCAAATATGTAGCCGGCGAAACCGAAGAGATCTGCCCAGCCCGCATCGATGATGATCTCACCCGACGGATCCAGGAACTGGCGGTAAAAGCCCACCAGGCCCTTTTTCTCAAAGGCTATTCCCGCACGGATATGATCCTTTCGGGCAATGATATCTTTGTTCTGGAGACCAACACCATTCCCGGCATGACCGCCACCAGCCTGTATCCTCAGTCTGCGGCAGCAGCAGGATATTCCTTTTCCCGACTGCTGGATACACTGATTCGACTGGCCATAAAAGAACATAAAAATAAAAGCAAAAGGAGAGATCAATGAGAATCCTTGTCGTAGGCGGCGGCGGCCGCGAACACACCCTGGTATGGAAAATCAGCCAGAGCCCCATGGTTGAAAAAATTTATTGCGCCCCCGGCAATGCCGCACCCGGGATCTGGCGGAATCGGTCCCCATTGATGCCGAAGATATCCAGGCCCTGGCGGATTTTGCCCGAAACCAGGATATCGATCTGACGGTGGTGGGACCGGAAGGACCTCTGGTCAAGGGTATTACGGATCTGTTCGAAGAACAAGGCCTGTCCGTGTTCGGTCCCAGCAAAGCAGCAGCACAGCTGGAAGGCAGCAAGGTGTTCTCCAAAAATCTGATGGACAAATACAATATCCCCTGCGCCAGGGGAAAGGCGTTCACCGATTCGTCCAAAGCCAAGGCGTATGCCCGGTTTCTGGGAGCCCCCTGTGTGGTCAAGGCAGACGGCTTGGCCGCCGGCAAAGGGGTGATCCTCTGTGCAACCCTGGAAGAAGCGAACCAAGCCATCGACAGCATGATCATGGAAAACAGTTCGGTGACGCCGGCGCCACTGTGGTGGTGGAAGAGTGCCTTAAGGGAGAGGAAGCTTCATTCATTGCCTTTACCGACGGCAAAACAGTGCTGCTGCTGCCTGAATCCCAGGACCACAAACGGGCCCTGGACAATGATGAAGGCTGAACACCGGCGGTATGGGGGCCTATTCACCGGCCCCGGTACTTGATCACCTGCTGCGCACTAAAGCCATGAATGAAGTGATGATCCCTGCAGTTCAGGGCATGGCAAAGGAAGGCATCCCGTTCAAGGGGGTGCTGTATGCCGGGCTCATGGTGGAAAAGGATAAGATCAAGGTCCTGGAATTCAACACCCGCTTAGGACCCGGAAGCCCAGCCCATTCTCATGCGCCTGAAAAACGACATCGTTCCCCTGCTGGAAGCCTGCTGCAACGGGACCCTGCACCAGCACTCCATCCAGATCGATCCCCGGGCCGCCGTTTGCGTGGTGGTGGCATCCGGCGGATACCCGGGGGCATATGAAAAAGGCCATGCCATCCAGGGGCTGGCGGCGGCCTGCGATGTGACAGACACCATGGTGTTCCATGCCGGCACGGCCATGGAAGGCGATGCCGTGGTCACTTCAGGCGGCCGGGTCCTGGGGGTTACCAGCCTGGGGGATACGGTCCAGCAGGCCATTGACACGGCCTATGAGGCGTGTGCAAAGATCTCGTTCTCCGGTCATTTCTACCGGAAGGATATCGGGGCCAAGGCGGTGAAACGCCTGGCCGTTCCCCCCAAAGTCGGGGTGATCATGGGATCGGATTCCGATTTCAATGTCATGGAAAAAGCCCTGTCCATTTTAAAGCAGTTTGACATTCCCTATTACGTGACCGTGGCATCAGCCCACCGAACCCCGGACCAAGCGGCTCGGCTGGCATCCCGAGCCAAAGAAGACGGAGTTCAGGTACTGATTTGCGGGGCCGGCCATGCCGCCCATCTGGCCGGCGTGATAGCGGCCCACACCACACTGCCCGTGCTGGGGGTACCCATTGATTCTTCTGCCCTTCAGGGACTGGATGCGCTGTTGGCCACCGTTCAGATGCCGCCCGGCATTCCCGTGTCCACCATGGCCATCGGCAAGTCCGGGGCCCACAATGCTGGCATCTTCGCAGCCCAGATCCTCGGGCTGTCCGATCCGGCTGTGGCGGAAAACTGGCCGCGTTCAAAGAGAACATGGCTGCCAAAGTGCAGAAAAAGGCAGCATCCTTTGCCTGATACACCCCCGCCGGCGCTTGAAATCCGGCTGAAAAATCCATCGCGGGTGATCCGGATCGACCCGGATCGCCCGGCATCGGATCCCATCTGCCAGGCTGCGGCAGCCATCCGGAATCAGGGGGTGGTGGTCTTTCCCACCCGGTGCCTGTATGGTCTGGGCGCAGATGCCCGGGATCCGGCAGCCATCCAGAAAATTTTTCAGATCAAACACCGGCCTGATACCAATCCCCTCCTGATCCTGGTTGGCCGCCCTGCCGATCTGGAAACCCTGGTGACAGATATTCCGGATGCGGCCCAAAAGCTGATACGGGCGGTATGGCCCGGGGGACTGACCCTGGTGTTCAAAGCCGCCCCGGGTGTCAGCAGTCTGCTCACCGCCGGCACCGGCAGAATCGGAGTCCGGATCCCGTCTCATCCCGTGGCCCGGGCCCTGGTCAGGGCAGCCGGAGGCCCCATCACCGGCACCAGCGCCAATTTGTCCAGCGCCCCCGGCTGCAGCCGCATCCCGGACCTGCCCCATGAACTGATCCGGGCTGTGGACCTGGTGCTGGATGCCGGCCCCCTCAAAGGCGGCACCGGCTCCACCGTTCTGGACATCACCCGTACCCCCTTCCGGATATTGAGGCACGGCGAGGTTCCCACTGAAATCCTTCACCAGGTGATTGGAGATTCAAATGAAAGAATAGGACTCGATTAACGGTGTTCCTACAAAATTCATTGACAAATCAGTGATTTTTCATTAATAAGGAAATTCTTGTGCCGGAGTGGTGGAATTGGTAGACGCAGAGGACTCAAAATCCTCCGGGCTTCATGCTCTTGCGAGTTCGAGTCTCCCTCCGGCACCAGCAATATCAAGGCTTTCAGCGTTTCGGTTGAAAGTCTTTTTTATTTCCCCGATCTTTCATGTAAGCATCAGAAATAAATTTTCGGTCGTGTAAGTGGCCAAAAGTTTTTTTCTATCACCTCGGTATAGTCTTCTGAATGATTCTTGAGTCCTATTTTTATATCTCCGATGTAGTCAAGTACCTCCGGCAAAGCCGTAGGCTTGTCTTGGTGAACCGCTCAAAGCGGTTATTTTTGGGCCACTGAATATTTTGGCGGTATCGATATGAGCATGTGCACATGGTCTGGCATCATATGCCCTTCAATAATCACACGTTCCCTGCTCCGGGCCAAATCCTTGAAAACTTGTCCGAGATACCTTCTAACTTCACCATACAATGTCTTTCTGCGGTATTTTGGAATCCATACCACATGATATTTGCATTCTCACCGGCTATGGGATAAACTCGAATCGTTGTTCATGAAAGCCTTCCCTTTGTGAATTTGGGCAGTTCACTTTTGGAGGGGCTTTCATATTTTCCTGTAAATGTCAAACACTGGTGAGTCCCCGGCTTTGAAAAGCACCATAGAGCTGTTGCTCACGCTGATCACAATTTTGATCAATCAACTGGGCCTTAATAGTCGAAACAGCAGCAAGCCTCCTTCCTTTGATCCCAACCGGAAAAAGAAAATAAGGTGCATTCCGTGTATATGTCCCAATATCAACTGGTGCCTTATAAGCGAATGAAAGAAGACTTTCAGGATCAGGTAAAATTCCGATCAGTGCCGGGACGGTTTTCAATTTTAACTATGATGCCTATCACAAACTGGAAGCCTTTGAATCGATGGTGAAATCCAGGTTGATCGAATCCGGCCTGTGCCATGATCACTGGAAACCATATTTTAACTCGACTGCCGGCATGCCCTGTATAATGCCCATCAGGATGACAAAGGTCCAGCAAAAATATCAGGCTGCTTTCGTTCGGTGGAAGGAGCTGCAATTTTTTGCCGGATTCGCAGCTATCTGTCCACATGTAAAAAATATGGAGTGAGATCAACCAAAACGTTACGTCTTTTATTCGAAGGCAGACTGCCGGATTTTATGAATAAGTGATTCTGTAGTTGTCAAAACAAGGAAAGTTTCTTATACATGAGCTGAATAGTTACAAAAATTCTTGCAATATCCACCCTTTTGATATACCGGTTTAAGTGCTTTTGCAGATACCATTAATACTTTTGAGATTTGTGAGAATCAATGATAGGGGCAAGAATGGTCGAGTTTTGCCGGAATTGAGTATAATGGCAAGATGGTTAAGATTTGACAATGGAAAAAATGCAGATCTGGTTTCTTTGTACTTTTTCAAAATGGGAAGGGGTCAGATATAAAGGTGATATTCGGTTCTGCACTTCTTTCATTTTAGCATAATATACAGTTAGATAATTTTTCCATGAACGATATGCTGATCCACACATGAGCTTGGACGAAGCCCTAACGGGCAGACAGAAGGAGTCTTCGTACTATTACCCAAGGGACAAACATCGTGGAGGTCACCCGATAAATCGGGTTCGACCAACAAATAAGTTGAAGCTGACCTTATGGTCATTTTTTTGGCTGTGTGGCTGCAGCTTAACTTATAGTGTTAATGTTTTTGATGATGTGGAAAACACTTAACTAAATACTCTAAACTTATTTCAAAGGATTTTGTATGCCCAAACGACTAAGCCCTTTTTCATTTTATGATTTTTTAGGGTATTTCATACCAGGCGCAATAACTTTATATTTTGTCATTTTTGCTTGTTTCCATTCGAGCAATCATCAATCTATAATTTTAGCAGCATCTGAAACATTAACTCTATTCAAAAAAGATTTTTATATCCCATTTATTTTAATTTCATACATTTTGGGACACATGTTGAGTTTTCTTTCTTCGGTAACGATTGAAAAATACGCAAACTGGGCATATGGCTATCCTTCTAAATATCTTTTAGGAATAGATCCAGATGGCTACTTTAACCCACCAATAAATAAAAAAAGACGAATAGCTGGAAGAATTTTAATTGCAGCCCTTATTTTACCTGTAACATTCATGGATATTATTTTCGGATACATCTTTGACTGGCGAGGCCTTTATGTCAAGTCTGCCGGAGATTTGTCAATTAAAATAATAAAAGAAAGCATAACTAAAATTTATAGAGATATAAACGATATTGAAGGGCTTGGGCATAGTAGATTCTTTAAAGAACAATCCTTTTTCAGGTTTTGTTATCATTATGCCTTGGAAAATGCTGAAAATCATAATGTTAAAATGCAAAATTATGTAGCTCTTTTTGGGTTTACTATGACGCTTACAATTTATTTTTGTTCTCTTTTTTTGGTTATTTCTGATTCATTATTTCGTAGGAAATATCGACAATAAATTAGCGACTATTTTATTAGCAATCAACGGCAATGTCAGTTTTATTTTTTTATATGGCATTTAATAAATTTTTATAGGCGGTATAGCTTAGAATCTATGATGGCCGCATCCGTCGCAATAAGAAAAAATCAAACAAGGAGTGATAGTTAAACGAAATAATGCCTGACTATTTAAATGTTCAACCATCCCCTTCTGCGCTCGTTCAATCACTTCGCGATATTGGCTACTCTATGGAATCTGCCATCGCTGATGTGATAGACAATTCCATTACAGCGAAAGCGAAAAATATCCATGTCAATTTTGCATGGAATAATGAAAACCCCTGGATTGCTATTGTAGATGACGGTTATGGTATGTCTCCTGCTGAGTTGACGGATGCCATGAGACTCGGGAGCAGAAATCCCCTGGAGGACAGAAACGATGAAGATCTTGGGCGGTTTGGTCTCGGTCTTAAAACAGCGTCTTTTTCCCAATGCAGACAGTTAACACTTATCAGCAGGAAAGATGGGATACTGTCTTGCAGAGAGTGGGATCTTGATCAGATAGAAGAGAATCCTGATAGTGGATGGAGATTGAAGATTTTTGAAAATTCTGAAATTCAGGCGGATAAATGTATAGAGGATATACTTCCTTTGATGAATCAAACTGGAACTATTGTATTGTTAAGAAAGCTGGATCGTTATGACGGATTGGAAAAGAAATTAAACTCGCTTGTTGAGCATACAAGAGTCCATCTTGAGCTGGTTTTTCACCGTTTCCTTTCTCCCCGTCCAGAAGGGAAAAAATCAATATATTTCTGAATAATGATCGCTTGAGCGCATTCAATCCGTTTAATCCAACCCACCCTGCAACCCAGGAGCTTCCAGAACAGTTTATACATGTTGACGAACAAGCCGTTAAGGTTCAACCGTATGTTCTACCGCATTACAATAAGACCTCCCGAGATGAATATCAAAAATTCGCCTGTTCAGGGGGGTATCTTCAGAATCAGGGTTTCTATGTTTACAGGAATCGCAGGCTTATTATTAAAGGCACCTGGTTTCGTCTCATTAAAAAAGAAGAACTGACAAAACTGATACGTGTTCAGATTGATATTCCAAATTCCCTGGATCATCTCTGGAAAATCGATGTAAAAAAATCACATGCATCGCCGCCTGAAGCAATAAGAAACGAACTGAAGTTGATTATAGATCGAATCGCAGCATCCGGAAAAAAAAGTATACCGGCAGAAGGGGAAAAAAACTTGCCTCCAGTGTGAAAGTACCCGGATGGACAAGGACTGCTGCAGAGGGAAAGATATTATATGAAATCAATAAAGAACACCCTTTGATTATACAATTTAAAAATGACCTGCCAGATGAAAAGCAACGTTCATTCAAAGATTTAGTTTCATGATCGAAAGCAGTTTTCCCACAGAGTTATTTTACAGTGACGTTGCAAAAAAACCTGAAAACCTCTGCAAGCCAGAATTTAATGAAGAACAGGTCTCTGCACTCCTCGACATTTTTATCGTTCAAATGATCAATAGCGACATTCCAGAAACAGAAATTGCTGGTCGAATATTGTCAATCGATCCTTTTTCAAGCTACCCTGAAAAGGTTGAACAGCTCTTAAAAACAAAAGGATTATTAAATGAGTAATACAAATATGAAGTCTCAAGATTCAGCTGAAATTCTTGAAAAAATTGAAGATGGTGTTGCTATTTTACTTGATGGAGGAAATAAGGATCGAGATACCATTATTAATTTTGTCAGGACGGTAGTTGCCAGCCAGCACAATCAAGATATTGTTACAGAAAATGGTATTCTCCAGATAACAAAAAGACTTGAGGCTCGTTTTGATATAAGTATGGGGGTTGGTAATCTGCTTTCTGCGGAAGGCTATACACCATGGCTGGATGAGGCACGAAAAGACATTGAATGGTATTACTGGGAACGATATAAACGACTTCTTCCAGATAAAAAATTCAATCGTGAAGTAATCAACGTTCTGGATATAGACACAAATAAGATACTTGATCATTTAGAAAATCCTCTGAAAAAAGGAAGCTGGAAAAGAAAGGGACTATGTGTCGGGCATGTTCAGTCAGGGAAAACAGCAAATTACCTTGGTGTTATCTGTAAAGCGGCAGATGCCGGATACAAGGTTATTATTGTGATGGCTGGATTATTAAATGCACTTAGAAACCAGACACAGGAACGCATTGATGAGGGCTTTGTTGGTTTTGATAGCTCTCAGCAGCTCGAAGCCACAACACTTGAAGAAAAATTAACAGGTGTCGGGAACTTTTATGATCCATCAAACTGGCACTCTCCTGTACCTCTTACAACCAATTCACAGGATTTTGATAGAAAAATTGCGACACAACTCAGAGCACAGATCAGCCAGTTTAACGAACCCGTTATTTTTGTGCTTAAAAAAAAATGTCTCTATCTTGAAGAATCTCATAGACTGGCTCAAAAGCAACAACTCCGAATTGAACAGATTTCCCATGCTTCTGATTGATGATGAAGCTGACCATGCATCTGTTAATACTAATCGGGAAGATTTAGACCCCACTGCTACAAACAGTCGAATTCGAGAGTTGTTGAGTTTGTTTGAGCAAAGCTCTTACCTTGGATACACGGCAACCCCGTTTGCAAATATTTTCATCGACCCGGAAAATGATGATGATATGCTTAAGGACGATCTGTTCCCCAGGGATTTTATTATCAGTCTGGATACACCATCAAATTATGTTGGGGCGAGCCGTATTTTTGAAGAAGATGGGGACCTGGATATAGTCAGAGAAGTTAATGATTATGAGGATGCTATCCCCTGAATCATAAAAAAGATGAGTTCCCTCCTTTTCTTCCTGAAAGTCTTCATGAGGCCGTCCGTACATTTATTCTTGTAAAGGTGATTAGAAATTTGCGTGGTCAGGAGAACAGCCATAACTCCATGTTAATAAACATCAGCCGGTTTACCGATATTCAATCAAATGTAAAATGGCAGATACATGAATATCTTACAGAGCTGAGAGATGCGGTTAAAACCACTATGCACTTCCGGAAGAAAAGGCTTTATCCAGTTCAAGTATCCGCTCTCTGAAAAAACGTGGGACAAAGAATTCAGCGGAACAGAATTTATCTGGAGAGATATTCAAGTTGAACTCCGTACAGCTGTTTCACCGATTCGTGTTATTGAAGTAAACGGGTCAAAAAATTCAGAACCTCTGGATTACAACAAACATGATTATCCTAACGGGCGAAGTGTAATTGCAATAGGTGGTTTGAGCCTGTCACGTGGATTGACCCTGGAAGGTTTAACAGTCAGCTATTTTCTGAGGAATTCTATCATGTATGATACGTTGATGCAGATGGGGCGGTGGTTTGGTTACCGTACCAACTTCGATGATATCTGCCGTGTCTACATGACTGCGGAAGCTAATTCCTGGTATGCCCATATTTCAAGAGTTACAGACGAACTGAGAGAAGAATTCAGTCGAATGGAAAAAGCAAAAATGACACCCAGAGATTTCGGGTTGTGTGTACGAAACCATCCTGAAAGTCTTATTGTTACTGCAAGAAATAAGATGAGAACTGCAAAGCAAGTATTGCGTCAAATTAATCTTTATGGAAGGCTTGTCGAAACAGCGGTCTTGATCAAATCAAATGATGTATTGGAAAAGAACAGAAATGTGATTCGAACGTTACTTGACTCTGCAAAAGCGGAAGGTGTTTATAAGGAATTTAATGCCAGTCATCTCTTCCTGAAGGTGTCTGTTGATCATATTAAAAAGTTTCTTGATGATTTTATAAATCATCCTGCATCACAAAACACTGAAAATCGGCCTCTAATCGACTACTTGAAATTACTCTATGAGCAGGACAATATAAAAAGCTGGGACGTCGTACTGTTGAATAAACCAGGGTCAAAATCGACCATCGATGAACAGACCATTTCGGGTCTTTCTGTAAAACCGCAGTTCAGGAATGTAAACCCGGAAAGAGGAAATGGAATCGCTCAAAAAAATCGTCGAATTGGATCAGATCCAGATGAGCAGGCGGGTTTAAATAACAAAATCATGGAACAACTTTTAGATCAAATTCGGAACAAAATCAAGAATAAAATCTGCAGAATGCAGGAAATTAAGAAAACGACCTTTACTGCTGTTGCATTTACTGGATTGTTCTCTTGATGGGGTTTCCATAAATAAAAGAGGGGTTTTTGCATTCGGTATAAGCTTTCCGGGTGAAAGCACCGTAAGAAGGCCTGAACGGCTTGTTGAGTACGTGGTTAATACTGTCTGGTGGCGTAATAATTATGCTGATCTTCTTGATGAAGAGGAGAACTCACTTGAATAATCCATGGGAAGAGATAAAAATTCCTTCACAGGATATACTATACAGGGTCATAGATTCTGAGCACCCTTTGAGATTACTGAGGGCAAGGGATATTTATGGTCGATTTTTATTCATATATGAATTTTCCGGTTCAGACCATATCCCGGAAAAATTTCCTGAACTGAATGGTATTGATATTCATCTGCAGGGTCCGGAGCAGTCTGCTTCAGATAACTATATGCTCCTCCTGGTTCTTAAAGAAAACAAAGAATGGCAGATATTCCTTTCACTATGCAATGATCTTGTAGCATCAACAAAATCGCTCGAAGTGAAAACAGACGCAACTTTGATTATTTTGAGGAGGCTTAAACGCTGGCAGCATTTCCTGCAGAGAGCCCGCTCAGGACTATTGCCTGAAAAGGAAATTAAAGGATTGATTGGAGAACTGCTTTTTATCAACGGACATCTGATCCCGGCTTTCGGTGCAGGCGCAGCCATTCAGTTCTGGCAGGGTCCTGAAGATTCCCCACAGGATTTTAACATCCACGATTGTGCTGTTGAGGTCAAATGCCAGCTGGGAACAACGACACCAGCAGTTCGTATTTCATCTGCTGATCAGCTGTGCACGCAATTATCCGAGATGTTTCTTTACGTCATTACACTTGGCAAATCTGATGAAGCTACTACTCTTGCCGTTAGTCTTCCATCACTTATCAGTGTAATCAGAAGTCAGCTGGAATCAGAGTCACCATCAGATCTGGAACGATTTAATGATCTGCTTTACCAGACAGGATATATTGAGTCCGAAGAATATGAGCATTTTAACTATATTCATGTCTCAGAGAAGATGTTTTCAGTAAAAAATAATTTCCCAAGGATCTGTTCTGAAAATCTCATCACCGGAATTGAAAGAGTTGCCTACAATATCAATCTGCATGACTGCGAACCATTTTCAGCAGTACCTGAATGGATGGAGCTATTATGAGCTACGAAGTTTTTTTTTAAGGATTTTATGCAGGATATTTATGCCCGTTCTGCAGCCGAAAGTGACTTCTCAGAAGTGGTTTTCACTGAAAGGGTCTGCGATTTTCTCGTTGAGCAGGCTGTGCTTGAAAATTACACTGCTGCCAGCTACAAAAAGAAAACTCTGGGGATAAGAGTCGATGCTTATCACTATTCAGATGAATCCGATATGCTGACTCTCATAGTTACTGATTTTTACAACGAGCCCGTGTCCTTGACTAAAACTATTATGACTAAAGTGTTTAAGCGTGCCGTGAAATTTTTTGCAAAAGGTCTCGACAGCTCATTTTATAAATCCCTGGATGAAAGCGATCCTGGTTTCGGTCTTGCCAGAGATATTAATGTTTTCTGTTCCAGTAAAAAGCTCAGGAGAATACGTTTTATATTACTTTCCAATGCCCTTCTAAGCAAAAGTGTCAATGATATACTTCCTGAATATGATGTTAAGGGATACCCCTGTTCATTTGATATATGGGATCTGGGTCGTATCCAGCGCATTGAAGAGTCCGGTAAGTCTCGTGAGGATATTGTTGTGGATTTCAGTTCCTTGTTGAAGCGCAACCTTCCATGTCTGCCAGCCTCCAGCAATAATGGAGCCTACAAATCTTATCTTCTGGCTCTTCCTGGTTCGCTGGTTGCCGAGCTTTATGATAAATATGGTGAGCGCTTGTTAGAGCAGAATGTAAGAACATTCCTTCAATTTCGAGGAAAAGTAAATAAAGGAATGCGAAATACGATTCAAAACAGCCCTGAAATGTTTTTTGCATACAATAATGGAATTACAGCCACAGCAGAAGAGGTATCAACAACAGAATTAAACGGTCAGGTAAGTATCAAGGCTATAAAAAACTTTCAAATTGTTAATGGTGGTCAAACAACAGCGTCACTTTTTAATACTCACAGAAAAAACAAGGCTGATCTCACAGCAGTTCATGTACAGGCAAAGCTTACAGTGATCCCCCCGGAAGAGACAGAACACATTGTCCCCAAAATATCTGAATATGCTAACACACAAAACAAGGTCAGTGCTGCAGATTTTTTCTCGAATCATCCTTTTCACCTGAGAGTAGAAGAAATATCACGTCGCCTCTGGGCACCATCTTCCGAAGGCAGTTTACGGGAAACTCACTGGTATTATGAACGTGTAAGGGGCAATATGCCAATGCACAAACGAATCTTACACCTTCCAGAAAGAAAGAGTTTCTTGCTGTTAATCCAAGAAACAAATGTTCATAAAGACAGATCTGGCAAAATTCCAAGGATCATGGGACATGAAACCCCACATAGTAAGTCTCGGTGCTCAGAAAAATTTTGTGAAATTTGCTGAAGCTGTTTCCAAGAGGTGGGAAAAATATGAACACGAATACAATGAGTTGTTTTTTAAACGATTGATTGCAAAAGCAATTCTTTTTCGTACAATTGACCGGTTTATCATGAGGCAACCCTGGTATGGTGGATATAAAGCGAATATTGTGACATATACTGTTGCCAAATTTTCTCAAATGATTAATAACACCGGAATGTTTCTTGATCTGGAAAATATCTGGCAAAGGCAGAGCCTTACCGAAGTAATGGAAGAGTTTCTGATAACAGTTGCTGAAGCTGTCAATTCGGTTATTCAGGAAACACCGGCGGGTATAACGAATGTAACCGAGTGGTGCAAAAAAGAGGCGTGCTGGATTAATGCTCAGGAAATATCATTAGATATTCCCGAAAAGGTTCAAGAAGAATTTATTACCAGAAAAGAAAGAAAGTACAAAGATGCTGATGCCCGAACCGTTCAAAAAATAGACAATGGTATTGAGGCCCAGAAATTTGTACTGGAAAAAGGAGCTACATTCTGGAAGCAGATAATCTCCTGGTCAGAATCCAACAGAATTTTTTCTCCGAAAGAAACTGGTCTCCTTCAAAATGCAAGCCAGATCCCAATGAAGATTCCAAGTGAAAAACAATCCTTGCTGTTAGTGGGCATTGAAAAAAAAGCTCTGGAGGATGGTTTTTCGGCATGATCCCTGTAATTGACGTTTTTGCCGGGCCTGGTGGCCTGGGAGAGGGATTCTCCTCGTACACCGACCAGAACGGAAACCAACCTTTTGAAATCGCGTTATCAGTTGAAAAAGATATTTACGCCCACAGTACTCTGGAATTAAGGAGTTTTTTCAGAAAATTTCCAAAAGGGAAAATCCCTGATGATTATTATGATTACATTCGAAAAAAATCTTTGACAAGCAGCCCAAGTGCCCACAAAAAATTACGGGCAGCACTCTTTGAAAAATATCCAAAAGAAGCCCGCCTTGCCCGACAGGAAGCCTGGCATGCAGAGCTTGGAAATAAAAGGAAATTTAATAAAAAACTCGATATCAGAATTAAAGAGATCATAGATTCCTCAAATGTGAATTGCTGGGGTATGATCGGCGGCCCACCATGTCAGGCATACTCTGTAATTGGAAGGTCCAGAAACAAAGGGATCTCAGGTTACACCGCTGAAAAAGACAAACGAAGTTACCTGTACCGTCAGTATTTAAGATTAATCGCCCGACATAAACCTGACTTTTTTATAATGGAAAACGTTAAGGGGATGTTGTCTGCAAAATTAAACGGAAAATCTCTTTTTGAAAAAATTCTGGATGACCTTAAGCGTCCTCGAAAAGCAATTAGGGGAATCGGAAAAATTTCATCACTTGGGTATCAGATTTTTCCTCTTGTACAAAACACTTCGAATTCGACAGAACCGGCCGATTTTATAGTTGAAACTGAGAATTTTGGCGTCCCTCAGGCCCGCCATAGAGTTATAGTAATGGGAATCAAAAATGGTTTTTCAACAGCCATTCCATCAACGCTGAAAAAGAAAGAGACAGGTTACTGTAAAAGAGGTACTCAATAATCTGCCAAAGCTCAGAAGCGGCTTGTCAAAGGAGAAAAAAGAGAATAATACCTATGATCAATGGGTGAAAAAGGTCGCCAGGATAACTGACCTGAAATGGTTTAAAAAATGCCCCTCAAAAAAAAGTTAATAAATGAAATCAAAAAAAATCTGGAACGAATCTCAGAAAGCATACAAGCACAGGGTAACGAGTTTTGCTCAGCTTCTATAGACGACTTCTCAGATAAAAAACTTTCATCCTGGTTTCTGGACAAAAAACTTAAAGGCGTATTCAACCACACCAGCCGTTCACATATGGTGTCAGATCTCCACCGGTATCTTTATGCCGCTTCATATACTGAAAAATATGGCAGATCCCCTCTAATTGCAGAATTCCCGGATGAATTAATACCTGCCCACAAAAATGCCAGAAGCGGTCATTTTAATGATCGATTCCGGGTACAGGTTGCAGGCAAACCTTCTGTGACAGTGACCAGTCATATTTCGAAAGACGGTCATTACTTTATCCATTATGATCCTACACAATGCCGAAGTTTAACTGTAAGAGAAGCTGCAAGACTGCAAACATTTCCTGATAATTATTTTTTTGAGGGGAGCAGAACACAGCAGTACATACAGGTCGGGAATGCTGTCCCGCCCCTGCTGGCAAGACAGATAGCTGAGATAGTTTATGATTTAATCAAAAAGTCAGTTTCGGAAATTTAATATGGATACTATTTCCAGTGAACATAGAAGCTGGAATATGTCACGGATCATGAATCGTGATACAAAACCCGAATTAATTGTTCGATCCTTATTGCACCACAAGGGATACCGTTTCAGGTTACACAGAAAAGATCTTCCTGGAAAACCGGATATCGTTTTGCCGCGTTTTAAAAAAATAATTCTTGTTCATGGCTGCTACTGGCATCGCCATGAAGGTTGTAGACTTGCCTACAACCCAAAAAGCAGAGTCCGTTTCTGGCAGAACAAATTCAATCAAAACATTAAGCGGGATAAGATAGTTCGGAAAGAATTATCTCAAATGGGATGGCAGGTATATGTTATCTGGGAGTGTGAGACAAAGAAGATTGATCTGTTAGAAGATAAAATTAATCAAATATTTTCTGAGTAAAAAAAATACAACAATAAAAAAAATGCTACGGACTACGCCGCAGATTTTTGTGGTTACATTAAGCCTAGCGGCAGACATCGCAGTTTTAAGCGATGAGCAAAACTCGAAACGCCCTTATAATAGAGGTTTTCAAGAACCGATGAGGATACCTTTACCGGAGAACGGGGGGGAGCCAGCCTGCGCGCAAGAATTACGCCAGTCATGTCATTTGCAAAAAGACGCAAATGCCACGCCTGTCATAATTCTTGCAGCTTGGCTCCCCCCTTATCTCCTCTGCCAAGACTTCGATAACCGATGAAAACACTTTGCAGCCATACTCAGCTTCCTGAAAAGTCCGAATCCGCTG